>Ga0102963_1000101_pt1 | contig 34639 bp, 28 predicted proteins | sample SalPon2_C_H2O_MG_2_FD_84522 | JGI IMG/M metagenome (GOLD analysis project Ga0102963, IMG submission 84522) | Salt pond water microbial communities from South San Francisco under conditions of wetland restoration - Salt Pond MetaG SF2_C_H2O_MG | ecosystem: Environmental > Aquatic > Non-marine... | reverse complement strand
TTTTAGTATCATTATATTTGAAAATTTTTTGTATAGGTGATTTTATAAAAGACCAAAGAATCTTATTTTTCATAAGCTTTGGACACCTTTCTTCCATGATTTCATCAATAGGGTGCATAAAATTGTCAATCCTCAATTTTTAACTAATTCGGATTATTCTTTTCTCTTTTTATAATTAGTCTATTCAAAGCAGCAATATAAGCTCTTGCAGACGCAACAAGAGTATCAGTATCAGCTCCTCTTCCAACAACAGTTTTTCCATCTTCGTGCAAACGAACACTAACCTCAGCTTGCGCATCAGTTCCTTGAGTTACAGCATGAACTTGATATAGCTGAAGGTCAGCATTATGTGGAAAAAGATTTTTAATTGCATTAAATATAGCATCAACTGGACCAGACCCTTCTGATACGCTTGATATCTCTTTATCATCTATTTCAACAGATAAATCTGCAGTTTGCGGTCCAAAGGTGCCAGCTTCAATTTTAAGTGAAATTAATTTTATATGATCTAAACTCGTAGAAAACTCATCATCAATAATTGCTATGATGTCGTCATCAAATATTTCCTTTTTTTTATCTGCTAAATCTTTGAATCTATAAAATGCATCATTCAACTGATTGTCAGCAAGCTCATACCCAAGTTCAAATGCCTTTTCTTTAAAAGCATGGCGACCAGAGTGTTTACCCATCACAAGAGTTGATTCACTCAAGCCAATACTTTCAGGGGTCATAATTTCATATGTTTCATTATTTTTAAGCATGCCATCCTGATGAATACCAGATTCATGTGCAAAGGCATTCTTTCCAACAATGGCCTTGTTATATTGAACAGGAAACGATGTTACTGACGAAACTAGCCTAGAAGCCCTTGTAAAAAGAGTTGTATCAACTTTAGACTCATAATTTAGTATATCTTTTCTTACTTTCATTGACATTACCAATTCTTCAAGCGCAGCATTACCTGCACGTTCTCCAATTCCATTCATGGTACATTCAATTTGTCTTGCGCCAGCCCTTACACCAGATAAAGAATTAGCAACGGCTAAACCAAGGTCATTGTGACAATGGGTTGAAAATGTAACTTTATCAGCTGAGGGTACGTTATTAATTAATGAGTCAATAATTTCAAAATATTCCTCAGGAGTTGTGTAACCAACAGTATCAGGAATATTTATAGTTGAAGCTCCAGATGAAATAGCAGTCTCAACACACTTAAAAAGAAAATCTCTATCCGTTCTAGTTGCATCCTCAGCAGACCACTGTACATCTTCTACTAAATTTCTAGCTCTTGAAACTGAACGATGAATGGCATCAATAACCTGATCTTCATCCATTTGTAGTTTAAATTTCATATGTATTGGACTTGTTGCTATAAATGTATGAATACGTGGATTAACAGCATGCTTTACCGCTGCTCCAGCTCTATCAACATCTTTATCTCCAGCTCTTGCCAAACCACAGACTTGAACGTTTTTAACAACTTTAGAAACCTCTGAGACAGATTCAAAGTCACCCTCAGAAGCAATCGGAAAACCAGCCTCAATAATATCAATACCCATAGTATCAAAAATTTCAGCTATTTGAATTTTTTCACTCAACGACATTGAGGCCCCAGGAGATTGCTCTCCATCCCTAAGCGTCGTATCAAAAATTTTAATATAATTATTTGTTTTGTTCATTTTTATCTCCAAAAAAATTTATTTTTGGCTTTTTAAAATTATCCCCTAAGACATCTCGCCAAAAGATTAGTCCTAGAGGCTAATAAGCAGAAGAGATAAAAGAACTGAAGACAATAGAATAGCCTGAAGCAAGTTTGTGTTGCTATTTAAAAACAATTTATGTTGACTATCCATGTTCATAGATAAGCTAATGCCTTAAATTTTTGATTGGATCAAGTAAAAATTAGTTTTTATCTTTATCAACTAATTTATTTTCTCCAAGCCATGACATCATATTCCTTAATTCACCACCTACTTCTTCAATTTGATGAGAATTCGATTTCTCTCTCATGGAGTGAAATTCTTTGTTAGAGCCTGTTTTATTTTCTGTCATCCAGTCCCTTACAAATTTTCCAGATTGGATATCTTCTAAAACTTTTTTCATAGCCCTTTTTGACTCTTCTCCAACAACTACCGGCCCTGAAACATATTCACCGTATTCAGCTGTATTTGAAATTGAATAATTCATGTTCTTAATTCCACCCTCATACATTAAATCAACAATAAGTTTCATTTCATGAAGACATTCAAAGTATGCCATTTCAGGTGCATAGCCTGCTTCAACTAGAGTATCAAAGCCATTTCTAATTAATTCAACTACTCCGCCACATAGAACAGCTTGCTCACCAAATAAATCAGTTTCACATTCTTCTTTAAAGCTAGTTTCTATTATTGCGGCTCTTCCACCTCCAATTGCTGAAGCATACGAAAGCCCGAGATCTTTTGCTGTATTTGTTGCATCTTGATGAACAGCTATTAAACAAGGGACACCCGCATTTCTCTCATACTCTGAACGAACAGTGTGACCTGGTCCCTTTGGAGCCACCATAAAAATATCTAAGTCAGGCCTTGGGTCAATTAAATTAAAATGAATATTTAAACCATGTGCGAATAATAAAGCAGATCCATCTTTCAAATTATCTTTTATGTCATCATCATAAATATCCGCTTGTAATTCGTCAGGGGTAAGCATCATCATAACATCTGCCCATCTAGCGGCATCAGCAACAGTCATTACTTCAAATCCAGCATTTTTAGCTTTTTCTATTGAGGATGACCCCTCTCTTAATGCAACGCAAATTTCAGAAACACCACTATCCTTGAGGTTTAGTGCATGAGCATGACCTTGGCTTCCATAACCAATGATAGCAACTTTTTTTGATTGAATTAAGCTTAAATCAGCATCTTTGTCATAATAAACTTTCATTTATAATCTCCGTATAATGAATTTTAATTTTTTGAACCACGAGCAATTGCAGCTAAACCAGTTCTTGATATATCGTTCAACCCTAAAGGACGCAAAAGGTCAATAAATGAATTAATTTTATCCATTGCGCCTGTCAATTCAAAAACAAATGATTTATCAGTTGTATCTACAATTTTTGCTCTATAAATTTCTACTAACCTTAAAATTTCTTCTTTATTTTCATTAGTATATAATACTTTTATTAATGCCATCTCTCTTTCTACCGAAGGTCCTTCAATAGTAAGATCTGTTACTTTATGAACTGGAACAAGTCTTTCCAAGTGTCGTTTAATCTGATCAATTGTTTTTGGACTTCCTTTTGAAACAATCGTAATTCTTGAGGTATGAGAGTCTTTATCGACTTCAGCCACAGTTAGACTTTCAATATTATATCCTCTACCTGAAAAAAGGCCTATTACTCTTGCCAATACACCAGCTTCATTATCTACAAGCAAAGAAAAGGTATGAGTTTCTTGAATATCTTCTTTAATCGTAATCATATCAAAACCTTTCCTTCATCACCAACTTCTATTGATATACCTTCATCATTCAAAAGCATCTCATTATGTCCAGCTCCAGAAGGAATCATTGGATAACAATTTTCATCTTTATCAACAACACAATCAAAAATTACAGGTAAATCAGTATCAAGCATTTCTTTAATCTTACCATCTAGCTCTTTAGGGCTTTGAGCTCGAACACCATGAGCGCCATAAGCTTCGGCTAATTTTACAAAATCAGGAAGAGAGTCTGTATAGGAGTGAGAATATCTTCCGCCATGAAGCAGTTCTTGCCACTGTCTAACCATGCCCATGTATTGATTATTTAGAATAAATATTTTAACCGGTAATTTATGTTGAACAGCTGTTGATAATTCTTGCATGTTCATTAAGATTGACGCCTCTCCAGCAATATCAATAACAGTTGATTTTGGGAAAGCAACCTGAATGCCTATTGCAGCAGGAAGTCCATACCCCATTGTACCCAATCCTCCTGATGTCATCCATCTATTCGGCTCATTAAAATGATAATGTTGAGCAGCCCACATTTGATGTTGGCCAACCTCGGTACTAATAAAAGTATCCTTATCTTTTGTTAATTCATACAATCGCTCAATAGCATATTGAGGTTTAATTGTTTTTTCAGATTTTACATAATTTAAAGATTTAATATCTCTCCATTTATTTATTTGATCCCACCATTTTGAGTTATCAGATTTATAACCTTTTGATCTCCATAAAATAAGCATATTTTCCAATACATGCGCACAATCACCTATTACAGAGACATCAACATCAATGGTCTTATTAATTGAAGAAGGATCAATATCAACATGTATTTTTTTTGAATTTGGAGAGAATGCATCTAAACGACCAGTAACTCTGTCATCAAATCTTGCGCCAATGTTAATTATTAAATCACTATCGTGCATAGTCATATTTGCTTCATATGTCCCATGCATGCCCAGCATGCCAAGCCATTGGTCATTGTTTGCAGGAAAAGCACCTAAGCCCATTAATGTGGATGTAATAGGAAAGCCAGTTAAATTAACAAACTCTCTTAATAGATGGCTAGCTTCAGGTCCAGAGTTTATAACTCCACCACCAGTATAAAAAACAGGCTTCTTTGCTTTAGACATTAATTCTACAGCCTGTTCAATTTCAGAAATTTCTGGTTTTACCTTTGGCTTATAGCTTGAATGCTCAACTTCAGAAATGGAACAATATTCTGCATCAGCAAATTGAACATCTTTAGGAATATCAATAAGAACAGGTCCAGGTCTTCCAGTAGTAGCTACCAGAAATGCTAAATGTATTGTTTTAGCCAAATCCTCAGGTCTTTTCACCAACCAATTATGCTTAGTACAAGGTCTTGTTATCCCTATTGTATCACATTCTTGGAAAGCATCCGTTCCAATTAAATGGCTTGGAACCTGGCCAGAAATACAGACTAATGGAATAGAATCCATTAAGGCATCGGTTAAACCAGTAACAGCATTTGTAGCACCCGGACCTGAAGTAACTAAAACTACACCCGGTTTTCCAGAAGACCGCGCATACCCCTCAGCAGCATGAACCGCACCTTGTTCATGACGAACCAAAACATGAGCAGGAGACTTGTTGCTTTTAAATAGTTCATCATACAAAGGTAAAACAGCGCCCCCAGGATATCCAAAAATATGATCCACACCCTGCTCGTTCAAAGCTTTTACTATTACCTCTGCACCAGTCATTTTAGTCATTTATAAATTCCTTAAATTACTTTTTTGATCAATCAATCTTGCAGGAAATTAATAAATATAACGATAAAGGTCAATATTATTTTATAATTTTTTTATAATTTCGTTTATAATTTTATTTGAATATTGCGTATTTATGCTATTCCACGAAATCATCTGATTATTTATCCAAGTTATTTGCCTTTTTGCATACTGGTGGGTTTTAAACTTTATTAACTCTGAAGCTCTATCAATAGTGATATCATTATTTAAAAATAAGGTAATTTCATCAACTCCAATTGCCTTCATTATTGGTGAATTTTTAGAATAATTCTTATTTAATAAATGCCTTACTTCTTCAATAACACCATTTTCAAACATATAATCAACTCTCAAATCACAATTTTTATAAATCCATTTTCTATCAGCATCTATTTTAAAATTTATAGATTCATAATTTATTATTTTTTCTCTCTTCATAAGCCAAAATTCTGAAATTCTTTTATTAGTACCTTCATAAACCTCTAAGGCTCTTATTATTCTCTGCTTATCATTAGGGTTAATTTTTTCTGATGCTTTAGGGTCAACGATAGCTAATCTTTTTTGCAATTCCTCAAGACCATTCTTTTCTAATTCATTCTCGATTTTTAACCTTATTGATTTATCTATATCTGGTATAGGTGATAACCCATCGGTAATTGCTTTAAAATAAAACCCTGTACCGCCAACAACTATTGGTACTTTTTTTCTATTTATTACTTCTTTTAGAATTTCATTGATTGCATCAATCCAATTTCCAACCGACCAATTGATATCCCCTTCTAAAATACCATAACAGTGATGTTTTATTTTTTCTTTTTCGATATTAGGTCTAGCTGTTAAAATAAATAAATCTCTATAGAGCTGAATTGAATCGGCATTTATTATTTCACCATCAATTTTTTCTGCTAATTTAGAAGCTAAAGAAGATTTTCCTGTAGCAGTTGGACCGGATAGTAAAATAATTTTTTTCATAATTCTTTTATTCTTTTTGTCTTAAATTTAGTTAATAAATAATTTAAATTATTTTCAAACATTATTAGATATATATGTTAATTAAAATTAATTAATTTTCTTAAACGGTAAAATCATGAAACTAATAAAATCATTCAAAGCCTTAAGACCAAAAAAAGGTAAAGAAAATGATGTAATAGCCCCTCCTTACGATGTATTAAGCTCCTCAGAAGCAAGGGAAATGGCTAAAAATAAACCATTTAGCTTTCTACATGTTTCTAAACCTGAAATAGATTTAGATCCTAAAATTGAATTTAATAACCCTAAGGTTTATGAAAAAGGTGCAGAAAACCTAAATGACTTAATAAAAGATAAGATTTTAATTCAGGAAAATGAAGATTGTTTGTATATTTATGAAATAATATTAAATGAAATATCACAGACTGGAATAGGCTGCATAGCATCAGTAGAGGCATATAAAAAAAATATTATAAAAAAACATGAATATACCAAACCGGAGAAGGAAGATGATAGAGTAGAAAATATTACTAAACTTAAAGCACAGACTGGTCCTGTTCTTTTAGCTTATAAAAATACTGATAGAATTTCTCAATTAATACATAAAGTTAAAGATCAAAAGCCAGTTTATAATGTTTTTGCTCATGACGGATCAAATCATAAGATATGGATCGTCGATAATAACGGTCAAATTGAAAAAATACTTAGTGAAATTAACTCTATGGAATCTCTCTTTATTGCCGATGGACACCATAGATCAGCAGCAGCAACTAGAGTAAAAGAAAAATTTTCAAAAAAAAACCCAACCCATAACGGTAATGAAAACTATAATTTTTTTCTCGCTGTTGCTTTTCCCCACTCAGAAATGACAATCCTGGATTATAATAGAATAATTAGGGGATTAAATGGTCAATCAGTTGATTTTCTTATATCCAATATAGAAAAAAATTTTTCCATAAAAAAGCATGATAAAGAATTTAAGCCAGTAACCAAAAATACTTTTGGTATGTACATAGATAAAAATTGGTATGAATTAAATGCTATCAAAGAAAATATAAATTTAACCGATCCTGTAAAATCACTTGATGTATCTATCTTACATGACACAATTATTGAACCTTTACTTGGCATTTGTGATGAAAGAACTGATCCAAGAATAGATTTTGTTGGAGGTGCAAGAGGTTTAAAAGAGCTTGAAAATAGAGTTAATAATGATGGCTTTGATATTGCTTTTGCTCTTTTTCCAACCCCTATTGAAGCTCTTATCGATGTAGCAGAAGCTAATAAAGTTATGCCACCTAAATCAACTCGGTTTGAACCAAAACTGCTTGATGGATTACTCTCTCACCTTATAAATTAAGCAATTATTTCTGATTAAAAGATAAGGCAACTAAAGAAACCAATCTAAGCTCAGGTCTCCAAACTCTTAATAGAATTCTCTCGTCACCTTCTTTTTGACGCTCTGTAAGTAAATTATAAACTTGTTCAGAGCTTTGAGCTTTTACAGTTGACTGAAGAGTAACATTACCTGACACCCTTTGATGAGTTAAACTAATAATTACACTTCCATTTGTAATTTTTTTTGAAAAAGCCTCAGATTCCTCATCAACAGTAATTACTGCAACACCTTTTATAGATGAAGGGATTTGGTTTTCCCTACGGAAGTTTTCAGTAAGGTCGCCGAGCCCGAGACCTAAAATTTTATCGACATCACTAGAAGATACCTCGTTTACTTTATTCTCATTACCTTCAAGTCTTCCAATTTTTACTTTAAGTTCAACCTCTTTACCAAAACGAATAAGTTTAATTTTTATTTTTTTACCAATATCGGTATTAGCTACTTTGGTAGTAAGGTCTCTCATATCGTTAATTTCTTCTTTGTTGTAACCAATAATAACATCACCTTCCTCAATCCCTGCTTTATCAGCAGGACCATCTTTAACAACTTGCTGAACTAAAGCTCCTTTTGCTTCATCTAGATCCATATCTTTAGCAAGTTCCTCGGTAACATTTTGTATCATAACCCCAAGCCAACCTCTTCTTGTTTCACCATACTTTTTAAGTTGATCAATAACTGGCTTTACTAAATCAGATGGTATTGAAAAACCTATTCCAACAGATCCTCCTGTTTGCGAATAAATCATTGTATTTACCCCAATAACTTCACCACTCATATTAAAAAGTGGTCCACCTGAGTTACCTTTATTTATAGGGGCATCGGTTTGAATAAAATGGTCATAAGGGCCTGATCCAATATTTCTTCCTAAAGCAGAAATAATACCAGCAGTAACCGTACCTCCTAAACCAAAAGGATTTCCAATAGCTACAACCCATTCACCAACTTTAGAATTTTCACTATTTCCAAAACTGACATAAGGAAGATCTTCCTCTGGATTAATTTTCAATAATGCAAGATCCATGCGGGGATCTAATCCAATAACCTCAGCATCATAAATTTCATCATTGCTTAAGGTGATTTTTATTGTTTCAGCCTCTTCGACAACATGATTGTTAGTAACAATATATCCATCATCTGAAATAATAAAACCTGAACCAGCCGTTCTTTGAGGCATTCTTTTTTGTGGTTGATTTCTAAAAAAATCTCTAAATCGTTCATCATTAAAAAAGTCAAAAGGTGACCCTGGAGGACTTTGGCGCATTTGTCCTGATTGACCTTCTTTCTCTTTTTGCTTTCTAACTACTGATACATTTACAACAGAAGATGAATATTCTTCTGCAAGAGAGGTGAAATCTGGTAAAGATGAATTTACAGAAGGACTTAAAAAAATCACAGAAAAAAAGGATATAACGATATATTTTAAAGTTAATTTTATCATTGATTAAAACTATTATTCTGAAGCTAAGTCAGGGCATAAAGCATCCCTAAGCCTACTATTGTTGTTGATTAGGTTGATCAATTTTATACTTTCATCACTTAATTTATCTGTTGAGTTTGTAACAATAGATGAAGAATTTGGATTGTTTAAAAATTTAAAAAACTCGCTATCCGGTGATAAAACAATAGTAGTCTCATCATCTAGTGAGTTTTCATATGACATCATTGACCTATAAAATGCAAAAAAATCTTTATCTAGTCCATAGGCTGATGCAAATATTCTATTCCTACAAGCATCGCCAATACCTCTATTAATTTCGGCATCACGAGTAGCTTCTGATAATAAAACAGTTACTGTTTTTTCAGCTTCTGCTCTAATACCTCTTGAAATTTCTTGACCCTTTCCTCTAAATTCTGCTGCTTCCTGCTGTCTCTCAGTCTGCATTCTTCTGTAAATTGCCTGGCTATTTGCATCAGGTAAATCAGCTCTTTTAATTTTAACATCTACAATATTAATACCTAGATTGAGGGCTTGTTCATTTGCTCTTTCAGTAATTTTCTTCATAAGATCATCTCTATTATCTCTTACGACTGTAACAAATTCCTCTGCACCTAAAATAGATCTCAAGCTTGAAGATACAATAGCTTGTAATCTTGAACGAGCAATTCTTTCATCTCTTACACTAATATAAAATTGAAGAGGATCTGAAATTCTCCATCTTGTAAAAGAGTCAACAACAAGTCTTTTTTGATCTGCCGCAATTACTTCCTCAGCTGGAGAATCAAGAGCTAAAATTCTTTTATCCAAATATTGGACTTGTTGAATGAATGGCATTTTAATTTTTAGTCCGGGATCAGTAACTGGTGCACCAACTGGTCTTCCAAACTGAAGAACTATTGCTTGACGAGTTTCATGAACAGAAAAAAAGGTATTAAAAATTAATAATACAAAGATACCAAGAAAAATGATTGAAGCAGTTTGTTTAACACTCATTATCTTTTACCTTTCTTATTTATTTCATTTAAAGGTAGGTAAGGAACAACCCCCTGACCTCCAACTGAGTCATTATCAACAATAATTTTATTCATATTTCCAAAAACCTTCTCCATAGTCTCTAAAAACATCCTTTGTCTTGTTACATCTTTAGCTTGTATGTACTCAGAATAAATTGATACGAATCTTGTAGCCTGACCTTCAGCTTCAGCAACAGTTTGAGATTGATAAGCTTCTGATTCCCTCAAAATTTTTGAGGCCTCACCTTGAGCTTCTGGAACAATTTTATTCGCATATGCATTTGCTTCATTTCTAGCTCGCTCTTGGTCGGCCCTTGCAGCTTGAACATCTCTAAATGCATCAATAACTGCAGAAGGTGGGTCAACTTTTTGCATTTTTACTTCCCTGATCTCAATACCAGAACCATAAGAGTCTAGAGTTGATTGCATAAGAGCCCTGACATCATTTTCGGTTCTTTGGCGAGCCCCTGTTAAAATTGGTTGAATATCCGAATTGCCTACAATTTCTCTCATAGCGCTCTCAGAAACAGCCTTTATTGTTCTTTCAGGGTATTGAATTTTGAATAAAAATGAACTTGCGTCTTTAATAACCCAAAAAACAGAAAAATCTATATCAACTATATTTTCGTCACCAGTGAGCATAAGACTTTCCTCAGGAACATCTCTTAAAGATCTTGAAGGATTTGAAAAACCGGACCCTGAAGGGCCTCTCATTCCTATATCAATTCTGTTTACAGTTGTTACCTTTGGTGTAAGTGCAGTCTCAATTGGAAAAGGAAGATGATAATGCAACCCAGGTCCTGTTTGGCTTGTAAATTTACCAAACCTAAGAACAACACCTTGCTCATCAGCATTAACCCTGTAAATACCGCTTAATGACCACAATCCGAATAAAATCAATAGTACGGCGAACAGACCTTTCCAGCCTTTACCTCCACCAGGTAAAAATTTTGAGATAATTTTTTGAAGACCATTAAAAGGATTCTCAAAATCTTGGCGATTATTATTCTGACCCCATGGATTTTGATTATTACCATTCCAACCGTTATTATTCTCGTTAATTATTTTTTGTTTCATTTTTAAACTTTCTATTTACTCAATATGTCCTTATATGACATCTTGAGCTATAGAGTAAATCAAATTCAACAACATTAACGAAATTTAATTATATACATGACAGAAAATATAAAAAAAATAATAGAAGAAAAGTTAAAAAAAATAATACTTCCAAACAAAAAATATCTAATTGAAGAGGAAATAATCGAAGGTATTAGCTTCAAAGATGGGCATATCCAAATTTCTCTCTTTGCAAATAAAGATAATATTGAGGAAATTGAGGTCGCTGGAAGAATAATAAAAAAAGAATTACAAAATATTGATGGTGTAATAAGTGTTACTACCGTTTTGACAAATGAACCTACTAAAAAAAATAATTCTAACAAAAATGAAAATAAGAAACAAAAAATAGATAAAATTGGAAATATTAAAAAAATTATAGCAGTTGCTAGCGGTAAAGGTGGAGTTGGAAAATCTACAATATCAATTAATTTAGCTTCTGCTTTTTCTTTAATGGGTAAAAATGTTGGTATATTAGATGCAGATATACATGGACCATCAGTTCCGCATATGCTTGGTCTAAAAGGTAAGCCAGAAGTTAACAATGAGAAGAAAATTATTCCATTTGAATTTAATTCAATGAAAGTAATGTCGATTGGGTTTTTGTTAAATGAGGAGCAACCAGTGGTTTGGAGAGGGCCAATGGTTCATTCAGCCATCAAACAAATGGCAACTGAAACTGACTGGGGTGATTTAGATTTATTAATTATTGATATGCCGCCAGGTACAGGGGATGCTCAAATCACAGTATCACAACATTTACCCCTAGATGGAACGATTATAGTTTCTACACCACAACCTGTTGCATTAAATGATGCAGTTAAAGCTATAGGAATGTTTAGAAAGGTAGATATTCCAATTATTGGTATTATAGAAAATATGTCTTATCTCCTTTTAGAAAATGGAAAGAAAGAAGACATTTTTGGAAAAGACGGTGCTAAAAATATGTCAAAAAAAGAGAAAATTTTGTTTATTGAAGAAATACCCTTAGATAAAGAAATAAGAGAAAGCTCGGATAAAGGAAATCCATACATTTTTGCAAAACCAGATGGTTTAACAAAAGATCTATTTTTAAAAGCAGCAGAAAAAATAGAAAAAATAATTTAAAATTTATTTTTTTTCAAAAATTACCAAACGATGAGAGCAGCTATCGCCCTCCATCTTATTTATTTGACCTACAAAAGTCTCATTATATAAATTTTTATCAAAATCCGGAAAAAAAACGTCACCATTAGGTGATGAGTGAACTTGTGTGTAATAAATTTTTGAAGCAATTTTTAAAAAATAATTAAAAAGGTACTCTCCACCTATAACCATAATTTCTTTTGTATTTCTCTTTTTAGCACATTCCTCAGCTTTCAAAATTGAGTGTTCAATATTTTCACAAAAAATAACACCATCTTTTTTTAATTCTTTTTGCCTTGTGACGACAATATTATCTCTACCTGGCAAAGGTCGACCAATTGAGTCCCATGTTTTTCTACCCATAATCATAGGTTTATTCATTGTAAATTTTTTAAAATTCGATAAATCAGATGGTAAATTCCATGGCATTGAACCATCTTGGCCAATGACTCCGTTCTCAGCGACTGCAACAATTAAACTAAAATTAAACATCATTATACCGCAACTGGAGCAGGAATATGTGGATGAAAAATATAATCCTCCAAAACAAAGTCTTCAAACTCAAAGTCAAAAATACTTTCCGGATTAGAAATAATTTTCATTTTAGGAAGCTCTTTAAAATCTCTTTCTAATTGCTCTTTGGCTTGTTCAAAGTGATTTGAATATAAATGAGCATCACCAAATGTATGGATAAATTCTCCAAGTTCTAATTTTAAAATTTTCGCAATCATCATTGTTAAAAGAGCATATGATGCAATATTAAACGGGACACCTAAAAAAATATCAGCTGATCTTTGATATAGTTGGCAAGATATTTTTCCATTTGATACATAAAATTGAAACAAACAATGACAGGGGGGAAGAGCCATCTTTTCAACATCTGATGGGTTCCAGGCTGTAACTACCAGCCTTCTCGAATCAGGGCTATTTTTTATTTGATCTATTAAACCAGATATTTGATCAATTGTTTCACCATTTCTTCCAGGCCATGATCTCCACTGATAACCATAAACAGGACCTAACTCACCATGTTCATCAGCCCATTCATCCCAAATACTAACACCATTTTCTTTTAAATATGATATATTAGTTTCACCCTTTAAGAACCATAATAGTTCATAAATTATTGATTTTAAATGAATTTTTTTAGTTGTTAATAATGGAAAGCCTTTTGACAAATCAAATCGCATTTGATAGCCAAATACTGACCGAGTACCTGTACCTGTTCTATCGTTTTTGTCATTACCATTTTCTAAAACGTGTTTTAATAACTTGTGATATTGTCTCAAAGAAAACTCCAAAAATTAATATTAATTCTAAACTACTTTTTTGTCTCTTCAAATTTTATTTAATCAATTGTATAAAAGAAATGCTGGTTTACCAGATATAGTGATAAACGGTTGATATAATAAACTATTCGGACCCGGGGGCGGTACCCGGCACCTCCACCATAATTATGGGGGTGAAATAGGATCGACGAGAGCGTAAAAATCTACTTTTCACTCGGCATTGTTCCGCCGTTATCGGGCTATTTTATAGAAGCAAAAAGCGACTATGCAGAGTATTCTCTCGCAGCTTAATGCGCGAGTTACTCAACTTAACTCCTAATTATTTGCATAATTAGGCGGGGTTTGAGGGGCACCTGGCAACAGAAGCTCCTTGTTTATTTCTAAACTAACAACCTTGGAGATTCACAGTGAAGAAAGAAAGAAAAGAATCAGATGCTTTTGGTCCAATTAAAGTAGAAAGCAACAAATATTGGGGCGCTCAAACACAGAGATCTCTTAAGAATTTTAAGATTGGTGGGGAAAAAATGCCTATTCCTCTTGTTAGAGCTTTAGGAATAGTAAAATTATCCGCCGCTATAGTTAACAAGGATATGGGAATACTTAAACCAAGAATTGCTAACGCAATCATTAGAGCTTCAAAAGAAGTGGTTAGTGGTAAATTTGATAATCACTTTCCTCTTGTTGTTTGGCAAACTGGTTCAGGTACACAATCAAATATGAATGCGAATGAAGTTATTTCAAACAGAGCGATTGAAATTCTTGGTGGTAAACTTGGGTCTAAAGATCCAGTTCATCCCAACGACCATTGCAATATGTCTCAATCTTCGAATGATACTTTTCCGACTGCAATGCATATAGCTGCAGCAATTGACATTAATAAAGAGCTTATTCCCTCTCTCAAAAAGCTATCGGATTCAATAGAAAAAAAAGAAAATGAATTTAAAAAAATTATTAAAATAGGACGTACTCACCTTCAAGATGCTACCCCAGTGACTTTAGGACAAGAATTTTCTGGATATAAGGCACAAATTAATAATGGGATTAAAAGAATACAAAAATCATCAGAAGAGCTTTATTATCTTGCTCAAGGAGGGACTGCTGTTGGAACTGGTTTAAATTCAAAAAAAGGTTTTGATAAAAAATTTGCTCTCGAATGTAAAAAAATAACTAAATTACCCTTTAAAACATCTGAAAATAAATTCGAAGCATTAGCAACACACGATGCGGTTGTTGAAGTGTCTGGAAGCTTAAATACTATAGCAACTTCACTTTTTAAAATTGCTAACGATATTAGATTACTTGGATCTGGTCCTAGATCTGGTTTAGGGGAAATACAATTACCTGAAAATGAACCAGGGTCGTCAATCATGCCCGGAAAAGTTAATCCTACGCAGTGTGAGGCAATGACAATGCTATGTCTTCAAGTGATTGGAAACCATACAACAATAAGCGCAGCTGGTAGCCAGGGTCATTTTGAACTTAATGTTTTTAAACCAGTGATTGCATATAATATTTTACAATCTATTAAATTACTATCAGATGGATCTGAGAGCTTTATGAAAAATTGTATTGCAGGGATTAAGCCTAACAAAATTAAAATTCAAGAACTATTAAATAGTTCTTTAATGCTTGTAACAGCTCTCGCACCTGTTATTGGTTATGATAATGCATCAATTATAGCAAAATCAGCTCATAAAAATGGTACAACCCTAAAAGAAGAAGCAATTAAGCAAGGTTTTGTGACTGAAGAAGAGTACATAAAAATTGTTAGACCAGAAAAAATGATTTCACCATCTTAAACCTATGAATCAAATAAAAAAATCACTTGTTCTTTCTGGTCATAAGACAAGTATTGCATTGGAAAAAGAATTTTGGATTGCGCTTGAAATAATTTCAAAAAATCAAAATATTGATATTGATAAATTAATTGAGGAAATTGATAGAAATGATAGGAATGGGAGCCTGGCATCTGCAATAAGGGTTTTTATTTTAAAAAAATTTATAAATCTTGATTAAAAATGAATCAATGTATGCTTACTGAGTTTTAAAAAATAGTCATTTTAAGTTGTGTATCAAATGTTATCCCAAAAAAAAATTCAATGATAAATTTCGAAAAACTTGAGAATTTCAAAAGATTGAATGAAGTTCAAAAAGAGGCTGTTCTTCATAATAATGGGCCTTTGTTGGTTTTAGCGGGAGCAGGTACTGGTAAAACTGGTGTTTTAACGACTAGGCTTTCAAGGCTATTAATAGAAAATATTGCTCTGCCAGGGGAAATTCTCTCTGTAACCTTTACAAATAAAGCGGCAAATGAAATGAGGTCAAGGGTTAGCGATCAAATTGGTGACAGAGCTTCAGGACTAAAATGGTTGGGAACTTTTCATTCTATTGGAGCTCAAATATTAAGAACATACCCAGAAAAAATTGGATTAAAAAATGATTTTATTATTTTAGATACTGATGATCAAGTTAGACTATTGAAACAATTAATCAGAGATGAAAATATAGATGATAAAAAATGGTCCCCAAAAGGTCTCCTAAACCTTATTGATAAATGGAAAAATAAGGGAATTCTTCCTAACAATATCTCACAAGATGATGGAGACTATTTTGCAAATGGTAAAGGGAAAATTCTATATAAAAAATACCAAGATCAATTAAAGTTTTTTAATGCAGCAGATTTTGGAGATTTAATTCTTGAATGCATAAGGCTTTTTAATGAAAATCCAGATATTTTGGAACAATATCAAAACCGATTTAAATTTATGTTAGTTGATGAATATCAAGATACAAATTCGTCTCAATATACCCTATTAAAATTATTATCAAACAAATGGATGAATATTTGTTGTGTAGGCGATGATGATCAATCCATCTACTCCTGGAGAGGAGCTGAGGTGAGTAATATTTTGAGGTTTGAAAAAGATTTTCCAAACGCAAAAGTGATAAGATTAGAACAAAATTACAGATCAACAGGTAATATTTTAGCAGCTGCTTCAAAATTGATTGAGACTAATGAATCTAGATTCGGAAAAACTCTATGGACCTCTTCATCCAAAGGAGAGAAGGTATCTATTACATCTACATGGGACGGTGAAGAAGAGGCAAGAATAATTACTGATGAAATAGAAAAGTATTCATTAAATAATAAAAACCTTGATGAAATTGCAATATTAGTAAGGGCTAGTTTTCAAATGAGAGAGTTTGAAGACAGGTTTATTTCAGTTGGTTTACCATATAAGGTTATTGGAGGCCCAAGGTTTTATGAAAGAAAAGAAATCAGGGATGCAAATGCTTATTTTAGAATTGCTATTCAGCCAAACGATAGTCTAGCTCTTGAAAGAGTTCTTAATACGCCCAAAAGAGGTATTGGGGAAACAACAATCAAAAAAATAAAGGATTATTCTAAAAATAATAATATATCTTCAATTGAGGCCATTAGAGATCTTATAAAAACCTCAGAAATAAAACCAAAAACAAAACTTTCTCTGAAGCACTTTCTCGATTTGACTGACAGATGGCATAACTTACTTGGCGAAAGAAATCATTACGAACTAGCTGAAATAATTCTTGAAGACTCTGGTTATCTGGAAATGTTAAGGAATGATGACTCAATTACTTCAGCAGGAAGATTAGAAAATATCAAAGAATTATTCAGATCTATTGAACCTTTTGAGAGCTTACAGGCCTATCTGGAACATATTGCTCTAGTAATGGAGATTGATAAAAACCCTGAGGGTAACAAGGTAACTTTAATGACTTTGCATGCAGCTAAAGGGCTTGAATTTGATTTTATCTATCTTCCTGGATGGGAAGAAGGTGTCTTTCCAAATCAAAGGTCTCTAGATGAGGGTGGATTAGAATCTCTTGAGGAAGAGAGAAGACTTGCGTATGTTGGAATAACAAGAGCAAAAATAAAATCCTCGATATTTTATGCTGCGAATAGAAAAATGCATAATCAATGGCTGTCGAGTATCCCTTCAAGATTTATCAATGAAATGCCGGAGGAAAATATTGAAATAAACTTATCTCATTTTTCAGGTAATCAAAAAGACTATACGGATATTGAAGAAGATACGTTCGATCAGTCTGACTACAGTACGCCTGGTTGGGAAAGAGCAAAAATAGAGTCGAGTAATAAAAGTTTAGAAAATATTGAACCAAAAATAATTTCTAACTCTCATGCTAAATTTTTCAAAGGATCAATTGTGATCCATAAAAAATTTGGCCAAGGGAGAGTTGAAAATGTAGATGGAAAAAAATTAACTATTAATTTTGGTGAAAGCGGTACCAGAAAGGTAATGGAAAATTTTGTAGAGTCTCTTAATTAAAAATTTCTATCTTAATTCACCAAACTAATTATAATTATATTATGTCTATAAATATTCAAAAAAATATTAAAAAACTTCGTGAGCTTTTTGAGACAGAGTGTATTGATGCTTATATTGTTCCACACGAAGATGAGTTTTTAACTGAATATGTTCCTAATCATTCTGAGAGATTAAGTTTTATTACAGGATTTACTGGGTCTGCGGGCTTAGCAATAATAACAAAAAATAAAGCGGCTATTTTTGTTGATGGAAGATACACAACTCAAGTAAAATTAGAGACATCTGGTAAAATATTTGATTACCATGATTTAAATAATACTGAGATAGAAAATTGGATTAAAAAAAATATAGAACAACAAAGTCAAATTGGATTTTGTTCAATGACGATATCATTAGACAAATTAGCATCCTTTAAAAATTTTGTCTCAAATACAAAAATTACTTTAAAAAAAACCGATAACTTAATTGATAAGATTTGGTTGGAAAGACCCAGTCAAAGCACAGGGTTAATCTACGAACACAAAAGCAAGTTTTCAGGTGTATCCCATAAAGAGAAAAAACAATTAATTATAAAAGAAATTATTAAAAATAATTGTGACTCTCTTTTTATAAGTGAACCAGAGAATACTTGTTGGTTTTTAAATATAAGAGGAGATGACTTAGAGTTTACCCCTCTTGTTAGAAGTTATTCTTTAGTTCAAAAAAATGGAGAAATTAATCTTTTTTCAAATCATGAATTATCAAATAATATAAAAAAATATTTTAAAGAGAATGATATTATTCATTTACCAATAAATAAAATTGAAGAATTTTTTAAAAACAAAAATTTTAAAAAAACTATATTTGATTTTAAAACTACCCCATTTGAACTTGCGGATACTATTTTTAAATATTCGAATAATTATAAAAATATCTCAAATCCGTGTAGCTTATTAAAAGCATGCAAGAATAAAACTGAAATTGAAGGTGCAATAAAAGCACATATCAGGGATGGAGTGGCTTTAACAAAGTTTCTATTTTGGCTCAATAGTAAATCTGAACAAAATAAATTAAATGAAATTGATGTAGAGGAAAAACTACTTGAATTAAGAAAAAATGAAGAAAGATTTATTTCACCTTCTTTCAATACAATTGCAGGAACAGGAAGTAATGGAGCGATTGTTCATTACAAGGCTAATCATACAAGTTGCAAAAATCTTAAAGCTGGTGATCTTTTGCTTGTGGACTCCGGAGGACAATACCTAGATGGCACCACTGATGTAACCAGAACAGTAGCATTGTTTCCGAATGAAAAAACAATACAAAAAGAAAAGAAAGATAGGTTTACTCGAGTTTTAAAAGGTCATATTGCCATAGCGTGCTCAGTCTTTAAAAAAGGTACTAGCGGAAAAGATTTAGACCCTTATGCCAGAAAATATTTAATAGAAGAAGGATTGGATTATAAACATGGAACTGGTCATGGGGTTGGTTCATTTTTAGGAGTTCATGAGGGTCCGCAGAGTATATCACCACTTGGCGTTCAGGAAATTAAAGAAGGTATGATAATTTCAAATGAACCAGGGTATTATAAGGAAAATGAGTATGGAATTAGAATAGAAAATTTAATTCTTACTAAAGAAATGAACGATAGCAATAATCTTTACTTTAAAACACTTACTTTAGCTCCAATAGATAAAAATTTAATATCCAGAGAAATGCTTAATGATGATGAAATAGATTGGATAGATAAATATCATGAAAAAGTATACAAAAATTTATCAGGATTTATGCAAGAAAAAGAATTGGTTTGGTTAAAAAAAAGTTGCGAACCTATTCTGCAATAAAATCACTCCATTCTTGCTCAGAAAAAACCTTAACACCATATTCATTTGCTTTGTCTACTTTTGATAACGTTGGTTTATCCCCCGCGATTAAAAAATTAGTCTTTTTAGATAGAGATGATGATAGTTTGGCACCCAAAAGTTCAATTTTTACTTTTGCTTCAGCTCGACTCATAGTTTTTAGTGTACCAGTGATCAAGACTGTTTTATTTGATATTTTTGTTTCTCTTACTTCTTTGTTATACTGTTTTACAGTTACGCCAGACTGAAGCAATTGAATTATTAATCTCCTTGAATCGCTATTTTGGAAAAAATCTATCACTGAGAGAGCAACTTTTTCTCCAACACCATCCAAAGACAAGAGTTCTTGAATAGACATATCCATATTATCACTTGTGATATTCTCCAACATTTTATCAATAGATTTATAATAATTTGCAATTAAATCTGCAGAAGATAAGCCCAAGTGTCTTATTCCAAGAGAAAACAAAAAACGATCTAAATCAATTTCTCTTTTTCTATTAATAGCATTAAATAATTTAAGGGCGCTTTCCTTAACCGTTCCAATTTTTAACCTTGGTCCAGAAGTATACTTCCAAAAAGAAGGTGGATTATTCTTATATCTTTTTTCCAAATAAAAAATATCAACTGGTGATTTAATTAAACCCTCCAAATAATATTCATCAATCTGTTTTTCACCCAAACCATCGATATCAAAAGCTGATTTTGATGAAAAATGTTTAATTCTTTCAATAAGTTGAGCGGAACAATTAAATTCTCCAGTACACCTAATATATTTTTCTTCTTTTTCTTTTTTCCCTGTTTTTATTTTATCTCTAATTGTTTCAGAGCTACAAACAGGACAAATTTTTGGTGGAATAATTGGTTTTAAATTTTCTTCTCTTTTCTCTTTAATTACACTGATAACTTGAGGAATAACATCTCCAGCCCTTTGCACCCAGACAGTATCACCAACCCTAATATCCTTTCTTTTTATTTCTTCAAAGTTATGAAGGCTTGCGTTTGAAACAAGTGCACCTCCAATATTTACTGGCGAAAGTCTTGCAACTGGAGTCAAAACACCCGTTCGCCCTACCTGTATTTCAATGTCTAAAATTTTCGTCACTGCCTTTTCTGCAGGAAATTTATGAGCAATTGCCCATCTTGGATGATGTTCAGTCGATTGAAGCCTCTCACGCCAATCCAGCCTATTTATTTTATAAACTATTCCATCTATATCATAACCAAGACTTGCTCTTCGTTCCAATATGTCTTCATAAAAAACAATTAATTCGTCAATAGATTTAAATAAACCAAAATTATCATTTGTAGGAAAGCCTAAATCTTTAAAAAAATTAATTAAATCATAATGATTATCATATGGGAGAGAAGATACACTTCCCCAGGCGTATGCAAAAAACTCTAAAGATCTTTTGGATGTCTCATTTGGGTCTAATTGCTTTAAAGATCCAGCAGCGGCATTTCTTGGGTTTTTAAATAATTCCTTTCCCTGTTTATCTTGAATTTTATTCAAAAGATTAAAATTATTATGGGACATATAAACTTCACCTCTGATCTCTAATAGTTTTGGTGCTTTTTTTCTATCTATTACAAGGGGTATATTTTTTATTGTTTTGATATTTTCTGTAATATCCTCGCCTGTTTTACCATTTCCTCTAGTTGCCCCTACTTTTAAAACACCATCTTCGTATATTAGGCTTGCTGAAAGGCCGTCTATTTTTGGTTCAGCTACATAATCAATTTTTTCCGAACTATCTATTCTTAAAAAATTTCTTAAACTGTCGCTCCAAGAAATAACCTCTTCTTTATTTTTGGCATTTTGAATTGAAAGCATAGGGGTTGAATGATTTATTTTATTAAATTTTTCAGATGGTTCTGCACCTACTGAAAGAGATGGCGAGTTTGATTGAACTAAAGAAGGATACTTTTGTTCAATTTCTAATATGGATCTTCTTAAGTCATCATATTCAGCATCTGAAATTGATGGATTATGATCTTTATAATAGGAAATATCATGCTTTTTTACGCTCAGGTATAACTGTTCAAGCTGATCTTTTACTTTTTTCTCTTTTGAGGTTTTAGTATTATCTGACTGATGCTGGTCTATTTTTTTTTTATTCGACATTATCCTTAATCAATTCATAACTATCTTTGTACCATGAACTTTCTGGAAAATTATGACCTAAAACTGAAGCAGTATTATAAGCCTCATCAAGTAAACCCATTGATAAATACGCCTCAACAGTTCTATGAAGCGCCTCTGGTACATGGCTTGTGGTTTGAAAATCAACAGTAACAGTTCTAAACCTATTGATGGCTGCTAAAAAAGCCTTTTTCTGAAGGTAATATCTTCCAATGTACATTTCTTTACCGGCCAAATGATCCAATGTAAGATCAATTTTTAATTGTGAGTCTTTTGCGTAATCTGTATCAGGATACCTTCTTACAACTTCTACAAAAGATTCTAATGCTAATTCAGTTATTCTTTGATCTCTTGCAACATCTTGAATTCTCTCATAATAGGATTGTCCAATTAAATAATAAGCATAAACCGCATGTTTATTACCAGGGTGAAGAGAAATAAATCTTTGAGCAGTTGATACTGCTTGATCATACTGATTTTGAAGATAATAAGCATACGCAGACATCAACATTGATCTTCTAGCCCAGGATGAGTATGGGTGCTGTCTTTCAACCTCATCAAATTCAAATGCAGCCTGTTGAAGTCTTCCCCTATCAAGATTGTAAACAGCATTATTATAAATCGCCGCCAATGATCTTTCTCTATACTCAGGTCTCTCATTAGTGCTAGAACATCCTGATATCAGAATTAGTAGCAAAGGTATAAAAAATTTATATAAATGTAGCATTCTCAATTGATTTCAACGTAAGAATTAAATTAAAACAATATTATAAACATCAATAATTAAAATGTCTTTATAAAATTAACTGGCTAGATAGTTTGATTCAATACTTCTATTAAACTCTTGATAAGATGTGTCTGAATATTCAACTATTTCATAGTTTTCATTGGATTTGAATAATTCGTGTAATAAAAGATTGTTGATGTAATGACCGCATCTTAGTCCTTGATAACTTCCTTCAATTCGATAACCTGAAGTATAAATATCCCCTACTGCATCTAATAATTTATGCCTTGAAAACTCATTTTTATGTCTTAATCCCTCGGGATTAATTATTTCATTGTTATCAACAATTATACAATTATCGATACTTCCACCTAAGGCCAGACCCTGGGAACGCATATATTCAACATCTTTCATAAACCCAAAAGTCCTTGCATTTGAAGCAAAATTTTTAAAATTATACCTAGCAAGTGATATTGATGCACTTTGCTTGCCCACCGCCTCATTATCAAAATCAATTTCAACAGAAAATTTTTGGTCCTTGCTTCGAGTAAAAGAACAATATTTATTATCAACGGTAACTTCGATCTTTTTTAAAATTTTCAAAATTTTTCTTTTCTCTTTTAGTGATTTTATTCCACAATCTTCAATTATCTCAATAAAAGGCAATGAACTTCCATCCATAATTGGTACCTCAGGGCCATTTAACTCAATAATTATATTATCGATACCTGTTCCATTAAAAGCAGCCATTAAGTGTTCAATGGTTGATACTTTAATACCATATTCATTTTCTATAGTTGTGCATAAACTTGTATCAGAGACATTTGAGTATAGTGCCCGAATTGAACGTTCTTTAATTTTTTTATCTATATCTGTCCTTATAAAAATAATACCAGTATTTTCTTTACCCGGTTTTAAAGTTACCTTTATTAGGCTTCCAGAGTGCAGGCCTATACCATTAAAACTTTTAGATTTTGAAATGGTTGTCTGCCAAGGATGGTTTCCAGATGTTATTAATGGTGAAACAAGGTTATTCATACAAATATCTTCAATTAAATTATTTTCTAACTTTAAAAATTTATCTATAAACTCATAACAATAGTTATGATTAGAGTTAAACAAATAACAACTAAAATCACAGATAGCTAATAAATGATTGTGACTTAATGTAACTTAGTTTTTTAAAAAATTTATTGGCCTTTAATTTTTCCAAAAAATCTTTGTAATGCAGGAATCTCTAATTGAGAATTTAACTCATCTTCTTCCTCAGATGAATCAAACCTATCGCTATTAAACAATGGAACCCCATCGTCTTTTTCCCAATCTTCAGGTTCAGGTAAATTTGAAATATTCTCTTCAGAAAGTGACTCTGAAAAGTCATCATCAAAATCATTATAATCATCAAAGTCCATATTATGAGGTTCTTCAGGTGAAGTTTTTTTAACCTCTAGCTCAATATTTTCAGGTTCATTATCATTGATAACATCAACAAAATTACTTTCTGATGAATTATTTTCCTTATTAATTTCAACAATTTTCTCTTCGACTGATTGATCCATACCAGTTGCAATAACTGCTGTTTTAAAGTTATCCCCCATTTGTTCATCCTGGAAGATACCAAAAATTACTTCACATTCTTCCCCAACATCTTTTTGAATAACAGAGAGCGCACCCTGTATCTCAAAAGGATTAATATCTGAACCAGCAGTTAAAGAAACTAAGAGACCCTTTGTGCCCTTCAATGATAAATCATCCAACATAGGGTTTGAAATTGCATCTTCAGCAGACAAAATAGCCCTGTCTTCTCCAGAAGAAACTCCTACACCGAATACAGCTTTACCTTTATGTTGCATTATTGTTTTAACATCTGCAAAATCAATATTAATAGAACCATTCTTCATTATTAGAGCACTTATTGCCGACACCCCATCATATAGAGTTTTATTTACAAGGTCTTCACATTCCTTCATTGGAGTTTTTTCATTAATAATTCTGAAGATATTTTGGTTAGGTATTACAATTACAGTGTCAAGAATTGAACATAACTCATCGACACCACTTTTAGCAGACGACATTCTTTTTTTGCCTTCAAAACTCCAAGGGGTAGTAACAATTGCAACTGTAAGAATGCCCATATCTTTAGCTAACTGGGCTATAACTGGAGCAGCACCTGTACCAGTACCCCCGCCAAGGCATGCTGTAATAAACAACATATGAGTGCCTTCCAAATACCTTCTAATTTCTTCTTGGGACTCTTCTGCTGCTTTTTTACCAACCTTTGGATTAGCACCAGCTCCAAGGCCTTCAGTTGAGTGAGAGCCAATTGAAATGGGTGTAACTCCTTTTAGATTTTCAAGATCTTGAACATCAGTATTTGCAGCAAATAATTCTACCCCATCGAGGCCTTGCTCGACCATGGTTTTAAGGGCGTTACCACCTCCCCCACCTACACCTATTAAAGCTAATCTTGGTCGTAGCTTTTCTACTTCAGGGGTTTCTAAAGAAATACTGCTATTTGATACGAAATTTTCATCATCATAAGTAGTCATTTTAAGACCTCACAACATTACAATGTAAATTTCTACTGATTCTAACATTTAGACAAGCTTAAGTTATTGATTAAAAACCAGAACCCATTAATTTTTCTATTAATTTAAAAGCAAAATTATTATTTTTAGATTTATTTTTAATTTCATTTTCTTGCATTAAAACTGAATGTAGAAGCATGCCAGTGCAAGAGGTAAATGCAGGGCCTGAGAGGTCTTCAACTAAATTATTTATACCAGAAGGAAATCCAATTCTTACTCTAGTTTCTAATATTCTTTCGGCAAACTCTATACTGCCAGGTAACTCCGAAGTGCCGCCTGTAATTATAGTATTTTTATTAGATATATCTTTATAGCCAGATTGTTCTATACATTTTTTTGAGTGCATAAGTATTTCCCAAAGTCTCGGCTTAATAATTGAAATCAATTTTGACCTAGAAAATGAAATTCTATTTTCATCATTACCATCTATCAAAGGTATTTGAAAAATTTCTTCTCCATCATATACCCCCCTTAAAGCGCTTCCATATAAGGTTTTTAATGCTTCAGCTTGATCAAATGGTGTACTTAACTCCTTTGATATATCGTTTGTAATATACCAACCACCAAGGTTAAGTGATTTTGCATAAACTATTGAACCATCGAGAAAAACTGAAATTGAAGTAGTCCCTGCTCCAATATCAATACAAACCGATCCTTGATTTTTCTCCTCATCTGTGAGGGCTGACAGAGCAGATGTGTATGGTTTTGCTGTGAAGTTATTTACATTTAAAAAACAACTGTTAATTATATTTTCTAAATTATTTATATGGTTAGGGTTTGCATAAATAAAAAGTAATTTAACACCAAGTTTTGAAGCACTCATGCCAGAGGGGTTAACAATATTTTTTATGTTATCAACAATATAATTTGATGGAATAACATGAAGAATTTTTTTATTTTCTTTATTAAATTTTTGTTTTGCAATTTCTATTACTTCAGCAATGTGATTTTGATTTATAATTTGATTGCCAACAAAAAGTTCACCGAAAACTCTTTCTGTTCTAATATAATTTCCTGAAACATTTACTGAAACATTTTCAACCTCATAATTTGCTTGGTTTTCAGCTAAATCAACCGCTTTCCTGATTGACTCCTCAAGGTCATTAATATTTGTAATTCCTCCATTTATAATTCCCTTTGATTGTGAATACCCAGATCCAATAAGTCTAATTTTTTTTCGATCTAAAATATTATCTACTTTCCCGATTAAGCAAACCACCTTATCTGAGCCAATATCAATTGCTGTAATAACTTTTTCGGATTGATAGTTTGATTTATTATTAATGAAAAAATCTTGTTGATTATTATCCTTTTTAACCATTTCCACTAACCCTGTCCGTGGTTATTTTACCTTCCACTCTTAAATCAATCTTTTTGTGACCTTTTTCAATTAACTTATTTTTCTTAATATAAGAGTCTAATAATGAGAGAGACTCTGTAATATTATTCTCAGGTAATAATATCCTTACGCCATTCTTATAATGAAGATCCCATCTTCTTCTGCTAACAAAATTAGCATGATCAATCTGATTTAAAATATCTGGATGGTTGTGCAGTTTATCTAAAAGATCTTTTAATTTTTTATCAGCACCCATTCCTTTTATTTGAAAGTAATTTTGAAATTCATTTGATTTAATTTTCTCTATTCTAAAACCATATTCATCTAAAACATACTGTTCAGAACCTCTTCTCCAAACTGCTGAAGGAGAATATTCCTCAATACTTATACTTAGAGTTTCTGGATAAACCTTTCTCACAATCACATCTTTTATCCATGCTATTTTTTCTATCTCACTTTGAATATTTTTTAAATTTATGGATACCAGTGATTTATTTTCATAAGGCCTTAAAACCTCAGATAATATTTTTTTTGATGAGCGGTCTCTTCCAATAATTTGAATATTATTTATATAAAATAAATCAATAAAATTAGAGGTTAATTCTTCTTTGATTATACCATTTTTGAAAAAATTAATAAAAATTATGGAAATAATAATTACTAACAGAATTAATAGATATTTATATTTATTTATCGATCGCAAGAAGCATCCTCCAATAAATAAAGAATTAAATCACTATATGAAATACCTTGTTTCTCTAATAACTCAGGAACAAGAGAAGTTATAGTCATTCCCGGTTGAGTATTTATTTCTAGAGCAAAAAGTGATTCTACATTATTTTCACCACTCCACCTAAAATCGGTTCTCGAAACTCCTCTGCAACCAAAGATATTATGACACTTAAGTGCTATTTTTTTTACCAAATTATATATTTCTATTGGAATATTGGCAGGAATAATATGGTCCGATGCTCCAGGTTCATATTTTGCATCAAAGTCATAGAAAGTATTTTTTGTTTTAATCTCTACAACTTCTGTTGGCTTGTTATTAAAAACTGCGCAAGATAATTCAATTCCTTCAATATAATCTTCAATCAAAACACTTTCCCCATAAATCCAGGATTTCTTAATTTTTGGTAATTTATTTCTATCTGATTCATTCAAAATTACATAAACTCCATTACTAGAACCTTCCTGAACAGGTTTTATTACAAAAGGTAATGCCTTGTTTAGATTGCTAATATTATTAATTTTTATAAGTTTATACTTTGGGGTATTAATATTATTCTTTAAAAATAGCTCTTTTGATAAGACTTTATTCATACATATTTCAGATGAAGAGATACCTGAATGCGTATAGGGGATATTATTTTTTTCTAATAAAGATTGCACAAATCCGTCTTCACCACCCAATCCATGCAAAGCATTAAAGCAAACATCTGGTTTAATTTTAATCAAATTTTTTATGAAATCACCCTTACAATCAAAAGGTATGACGTTAAAACCTTGAGACGATAAAGATTTTATAATATTTTCTCCAGAGGAAATACTTATTTCTCTCTCTAAAGATTCTCCCCCAAGAAGAATAACAATCTTAGTATTTTTATTAATTTTTACCATTCTTACCTAAGATTTGAATTTCCCACTCAAGTTTAATGCCAAATTGACTTTGCACTTTATCAATGATTATCTCTCCTAAGTTTTCAAAATCTGATGCTTTGGCATTTCCTGTATTTATCATAAAATTATTATGGAGATCTGAAATCATGGCGCCACCACATCTTAAATTTGATACTCCTAACTTACTTATTAACTCCCAGGCCTTATAGTTTTTGTAATTTTTAAAAGTACTTCCCCCGGTTGGATATCCCTGGGGTTGAGATGATATTCTTTTTTTTGAGATTTCACATATTTTTCTTTTAATTTCTTCTTTATTTTTTTTAAAACCCATTAAATTTACAGAAGTAATTATTAAGTCTTTTGGTATATTTGACTCTCTGTATTTAAAATCTATTTCTTTTGCTTTTTTTTTAATTGTTTTTCCATTTCTATTTAAAAAATTTACATCCAAAACAATATCTTTAAACTCAGAACCATAACAACCAGCGTTCATAAAAATACCCCCACCAATTGTACCTGGTATTCCTGATAAAAACTCTAAGCCTCCTATTTGAAAATCAATAGATTTTTTTGCTACTTCTTTATCTAGGGCTCCAGAACCAACATTTAAAATATTTTGTTCTTTATGAATTAATTTTTTAAAATCTGAAGGCATTAAAATTGATAATCCCGATAAACCACCATCACGGATTAAAGTATTTGACAGTTTTCCAAATATATTTAGCTCAATGCTGGGAATTAATTCATTTAAAAGAATTGAGAGATCAGTCTCATTTTTTGGTAAATATAAATATTCTAAAACCCCTCCAGCCTTAAACCATGATAAATTTTTAACTGATTTTTTATAAAAAAATTTACCACTTAGTTCATCAACAACTGAAGGTGTTTTTAAAATGGGTTTTAAATTATCAAACATTCAAAACCTCATATCTAAATTCATTTGCGTAATCATTGCACCATGAGGAAATTGATCCAGCGCCCATAAATACAACAATATCTTTTGGTTTTATTATTTGATTTATTTTATTTTTAGCTTTTAAAAAGTTATTGAAATAATATGCTTCTGTAAATTTTTTTTTGTTTATGTCATTTGTTAAATTTAGTGAACTTATGCCTTTTATCTTTCGTTCTCCTGCATCAAATATTGGTAAAATTATAGAAATATCAGCATCTTTTAGTGATTTGATAAAATTATTATAATTTTCATTTAATCTTGAATATCTGTGAGGTTGGACAACAGCTATTAATCTTCCATTTTTGGGCTTTAATGCACTTAAAGTTTCTTTTATTTCTGTAGGATGATGAGCGTAATCATCGTAAAAAATAATATCATCCTTATCAAATATTTTTGTAAGCCTCCTTTTAACCCCCTGGAAGGACTCCAATGATTCTTTAATGATACTTCTATTGATATTAAAATTAATACAAACTGAAATCGCTGCAAGTGCATTTTCAATATTATGATTACCTAGAAGTGGAAAATTTATATTTCTAATAAATGAATTTTTTTTGTTAAAATTTTTAATTTCAACATTAAAAATAATCCCGTCTTTATTTTTTTTTATTATTTTAGCCTGAATATCCGAACTACTGTTAAATCCATATTTATAAATATTTAAAGATTTGAAATTTTTTAATATTGATTGAATATTCTTATCTTTTTCCGAAACAGCCAAAAAGCCAAATGGAGAAATATTTTTTATGTAAGAATGAAATGACTCAATAAGCTTTCTTTTACTTCCATAGAAATCTATGTGCTCGTTATCAATAGAAGTTATTACCCCTCCAAAGGAGGGAAGAAAAGAAAAACTTCCATCCGATTCATCAGTTTCAACTAGCATGAGATCACTTTTTCCTAATTTTGTATTTGAACCATATGAATTTAAAATCCCTCCATTAATAACAGTAGGATCTAATTTTGCTTTATCTAAAATTTCTGCAATTAAAGAAACTGTTGTTGTCTTTCCATGGCTTCCAGCGACAGTAATTGTACTTTTCATCCTCATTAATTCTTTAAGCATTTCAGGGCGACTTATCACAGGAATATTAAGTTCTATTGCCTTTCTAATTTCTGGATTATTTTTTGAAATAGCAGAAGAATAAACAATCAAAGAGGCATTTTCTACATTGCTAGGATTATGACCAATGAATATTTTAATACCTAGCCTTCTCAACCTTAAAACATTTGAATTTTTATGTTGATCTGATCCTGTAACTTTATAACCAAGATTTTTCATTATCTCGGCAACACCACTCATCCCGATACCACCGATACCAATAAAATAAATATTTTTAATTATTTTCAAATCACAGTTCCCTATTTGATAATAAATCATCAATGATTGATCTAATTTTTTCTGAAGAATTATTTACTACTATTTCTTTGTTTGCTTTTGACATCTTTTCTAATATTTCAGGCTTCTCTATTAACTCATCTATAACCTTGTATAATTGATTTGAGTCTAGTTTTTTTTCATTTTTAACAATAACTTGCCCAATTTTTTCTAATTCAATAGTATTTAATCTTTGATCATCATCTATAGAATGATGAAATGGAATAAATATTGCTGGAGTTTTTGTTGCGGCCACTTCAGCAACGGTTGAAGCTCCCGATCTTGAAATTAATAGGTGAGAGTTATTTAATAATTCAGGTAAATTATAAAAAAAAGTTTTAACCTCAGATTTCACATTCATAGAGTGATAACATTTTTTCACTCTCTCAAATTCATTATTTCTAACTTGATGAAAAACTCTTAATAGAGATTTCTTTTTATTGTCCAGCTTATTTATACTATCAGGAATAATATCTGAAAAAAATGAAGCACCTTGACTTCCACCAAAAATAAGTAAGTTTAAAAACCCATCTTGATGATGTGTCTTATAATCTTTTTTGTATTTAAAGATTTCTGGTCTTATAGGGTTACCGGTATAAAATATTTTATTATTATATTTTTTTTTAATACCTTTTACTTTTAAATGGCCAACGGTCAATCTATCACAGAGATTTAACATTAACTTATTAGCCCTTCCAATAATTTTATTTTGTTCATGAATAATTATTTTAATATTTAATAGTTTTGCTGCGAAAATAGTTGGTATTGTGGGATAACCACCAAATCCAATTACTAGTTTAGGGCTAATTCTTAAGGTATAAAAAAGAGAATATATTAAACCAATTAAAATTTTAAAAGAAATAACAGGCCATTCAATCAGCCTAGTATTTGTGAATGTTCCAGAAGGAATAATTCTAATTCTACTTAAATCAAAATCTTTCAATAGGGTTTCGACCCTTTTATCTGTAAATAAGAATACCTCATAACCATTTATTTTTAATTCTTCAGTAAGGCTCAATGCTCCGTATAAATGACCTCCTGTACCACCTGCAGTTAAGATAATTTTTTTGTTTGATTCATTCATTTAAAAATTTATCCCAGGTTCACTAAAATTTTTTTTCATTTTTTTTATCCTTGGATCGTCTTTCTTTGTTAAGGATAAAAACATACCCATACAAATCCCTAATGATAGTATTGAAGAACCACCATATGAAATAAAAGGAAGTGTCATTCCTTTGGCGGGTGCTAAACTTAAATTAACAGCCATATGAAATAATGTTTGAAGACCAAAAATTAATAGTAATCCTGATGCAGCTAATTGATTAGCATAATCTGAAACTAGAGTAATTTTCGAAAAACCTCTTATAATTAAAAATCCATAAATCAGAATAATAACTATAATTAAAAATAATCCACCCTCCTCAGCAACAGCAGCAAAAATAAAGTCAGTATAAGCATCTGGTAAATTATATTTCATCCAGCCCTCTCCTATTCCTTGACCAAACAACCCACCATTTTCGAAAGCATCTATTGCTGCAGAAATTTGAGTTGGTCTATTATCCAAAGACTCAGGAAAAAACCATCCCGCAAGCCAATTATTTACCCTTGAAGCTACATGTGAGAAATTTAAATATAAAAAAATAAAACCCAGAAAAGATATTGTGATTAAAGCACTAATTATTTTCCAAGATAAACCGTTAAAAAATAATAAACCCATGATTGTTAAAATTATAAGAATTGTTTGGCCGACATCAGGCTGAAGTAATAAAAGTGATATAACAATTAAAGTAACTATTAGAGGTATTATCTGAAGAGTAATATCACTTTCTAACCTTGATCTTGCTAAAAACCATGAAACAACAATAATTAATGATGGTTTAAGAAATTCTGAGGGTTGAATCGTAAATCCAAAAGCTGATAGCCACCTTGAAGCACCTCCGCTACTTACCCCAATAATTAATGTTAAAAAAATTCCAATAAAACTAATGATAAAAACTATTAGAGATAATTTCCTTACCAAGCTAGAGGGTAAAATTGAAATTGATACCAAAAAAAATAATGATATGAAAAAATAAATGAAATGCCTAGTAAGGAAAAAATAAGTATTAGTTTTAATGCTTATTGCTTCAGCCGGACTAATTGCTAAAGAAAAAAATAATCCTATACAACCTAAGAAAATTATTGCAAATAACATCCATCTATCAACCGTATACCACCAAACTCCAAGCACGCTCATATTTGTTCTTGATATTCTAAGCATTTATTCAGCCTTACTTGTTAAAGAAGAAATTATCTTGATGAAAAAAGTTCCTCTATCTTCATAGTTTCTAAATTGGTCATGAGAACTGCATCCAGGTGATAAAAGTATTGAACCTTTTTTATTTTTTTTTGCTGCTTTAAATGCCGCTTTTGTTGCATCTGATAAATTTTTATAGATAGATGGTTTCTTTATACTTGGAGATAATTTTTTTATTTCACTGGCTGCTGAACCTATCAAAAAAATTCCTTTAATTTCACTCGAAGATAAATTTAACTTTGAAAGATCATTGTTTTTTGAATAACCGCCTCCTATCCAAAAAATATCTTTAAAAGAGTGAATTGCTAAATTAGCTGCTGAAACATTTGTAGCCTTAGAGTCATTAATAAATCTTATAGAGCCGTCATCATAGACCAACTCCATTCTATGTTTTAAACCTCTAAAATCTTTTATTCTTTTTCTTATAACCCCTTTTTCAATCTTAAAAATTTCTAAAACTTTTTCTATTGCCTCAAAATTATATGGTAAATTTAAATCAGCAGATAAATCACTTTTTGTGAAAAGAATTTTTTTGGATTTCAAATTTTTATCTGCAATATACTTTGAATACTTATCGTCAATGGAAATAATCGAGTAATCATTTTTATCCTGATTTTTAAAAATATTTGATTTTATATCCCTGTATTCAATCATATTGGAGTGTCTATCCAGATGATCTTCGGAAATATTCAATAATACAGCTATTTCAGGTTTCAATTTTGTATCAATCTCGAGCTGAAAAGAAGAAACTTCAATAATATAAATTGTTTTTTTATTACCTTTTTTTAATTTTAAAATAGGTTTTCCAATATTACCCGCTAATCTAACATCAAAGCCCTCTTTCTTTAAAATCTCGTATATAATTGATGCAGTGGAAGTTTTACCATTTGTTCCGGTAATTGCTATCATTGTCCCTCTGTGAAAATCTTTTCCTCTTGCCATTTCAAAAAGTGTTATATCACTGCAAATTTTCGTATTTTTTTTAATTAAATTTTTTAATTTTTTCTTTTTTTTAAGATCAATTCCTGGTGAAGGAAAGAATGAATATAAATCAGTCCATGGCCATTCTTCAATTTCTTTCAAAATCAATTTCTTTTTTGTAAATTTTTTTCTTATACTTGGATTGTCGTCCCATACATAGACATTAGCACCATTAGAATTTAATGTTTCTGCTATAGAAGAGCCTGTCATACCTAGTCCATATATACCAATATTCTTAGATTTAAATTGATCAAAATTTAACATTCTACCTCAACTTTAAAGTCGCAAGACCAATGATTGCTAAAATAAGCGAGATAATCCAAAATCTTATTACTATTGTGGACTCTGACCAGCCTTTCTGTTCAAAATGATGATGAAGTGGAGCCATCATAAAGACTCTTTTACCAATTAACTTATATGAAAGTACTTGAATAATTACTGATGAGGCTTCGAGAACAAATAAACCGCCAATGATAAATAGAACAATCTCATGTTTTACACTAATAGCAATAGACGCAATCAAACCACCAAGGGATAATGAACCAGTATCGCCCATAAAAATCATTGCTGGAGGAGCATTAAACCATAAAAAACCTAAACCTGCTCCAAATAATGCAGCACAAATAACCACTATTTCTCCTACATCTGGAATAAATTGAATGTAAAGATAATTTGAAAAAACATAATTACCGACTAGATATGAAATTACACCCATTGATGAAGCTGTTATCATTACTGGTATAATGGCTAAACCATCTAAACCATCTGTTAAGTTTACAGCATTAGTAGTTCCAACTAAAACACATAGAGAAAAAAGAATAAAAAACCAACTCGAAACAAAGAACGGGGATTTAAAGAAAGGTACAT
>Ga0102963_1000098_pt1 | contig 35317 bp, 54 predicted proteins | sample SalPon2_C_H2O_MG_2_FD_84522 | JGI IMG/M metagenome (GOLD analysis project Ga0102963, IMG submission 84522) | Salt pond water microbial communities from South San Francisco under conditions of wetland restoration - Salt Pond MetaG SF2_C_H2O_MG | ecosystem: Environmental > Aquatic > Non-marine... | reverse complement strand
TCGAAAGATTTGGTTTGACACCTAAATTTGTTGCTGACTATATAGAATCTGATCCTAATCAAGAAAAGTTTAAAGTTCGATCGGTCACGCGTGACAAAGAAGGCAAAGAACAGGAAACACAGTTTTTTGTATACGAACCAAAAGACGAGGATGACAAAGTAAGCCAAATCATGTCTTTGTTTTTAGCTGAAAACGTCGAAAACAAACAACCAATATCAAAACAAAAATTTTCGAAAAATGATGCGAAAAAAATGGCTGTTAATATTTCAAAAGCTTATGAATCAGAAGGAGTATTTGACGAAATGAAAAAAGTAGCTAAAAATATTACCGAGAGTAAAAAGAATCTAGTTGCGGAAGTTGTAACTCCATCAGCGCAAACTATTAAACTTTTATCTGATCTAATAACTTCGCCATCTCCAGAAAACTTTACTCAAATAATGAATCAGATATCCAGAATTAATCCTAAGCTTAAAGATCTAGATCCTGGAAACTTTATTAACGAGGTTGATAATACGGTTCAGCAGATTATGTCTGACGATAATTTAAAAACTAAAATTAAGTCCGATATGAAGTTAGAAGAACTACCCAATGAACAAGAATTAAGAACAATGATTTTCGAAACAGCAAGAAACAAATTTGCTCAATCTGTTTTGGAGTCATTAGAAGTAATATACGAAAAAACTATCGAGGCTTTGATGGAAGGAATTACTGAGAAAGGCCTTAAAATAATAAAAAGAACAGATGTCGGTAAAGAATATGCCGAGCTGATAGAAAACAATATACAAATATTGGAACAGGCTATATTATCATTAGAAAGAATCACAAAATGATCAAGGAGTAAAAATGTCTAAATCGAAAAGAAAATGGGTGCCTGAAATTTGCTACGAGGAATATGAAGAAGACGCTCTTACTGGAGGACTTCCATTTATTCAAGTACCAAAAACTCATGAGACACCAGACATTCTATTTATGTTCGCCAGTAAGGACACTGGAGAAATGACCGTCGGAGACGATGGCGAACCTGAGCCTATCGTGGAAATGGAACTACATCAATACGCATGCATGAAATATCTGCAGGAAGGATTGAGCGAGGATGACTATGACAAGGTTCGAATTTGTCTAGGACTTCTTCCCTTAAATGAAGCCCGCGAGAAAGGTAAGGCAAACCACGTAGAAAAGTTTGTCGATAATATTAAAACAAAAATCAAAGAAACAAAAGAAAGTTTTTAAAAAAATTAAAAATTGTAAAACTTGTATCGCAAGATTATAATATAATGTCCACCAAACTCAGGGAGAGAATATGGAATGTTATATTACAAGAGATCAAGCAAAAGAAACTTGCAAAAAGCTTAGAAATTTCTACTTAGGGTTAAAGGATTATTATTTCAAGTCAGGTTTAGATATTGAATCGAATAGAGGTCGACGCAACATTTTAATGTCTGAACCCATGGAAATATTCCTTGCACAAGAGCTTTTAAGAATTTTTCATAAAGTTGAATCTGACGGCCGGACAGGAAAGGCTGACATATGTATCACACATAAAGATGGTACTTCCATAGAACTTGAGTGTAAGTTGACGTCACCTCATTTGAGTTCCGGATCCGTTGCTTTTCAAACTGATTATGAAACCTTAGAAAAGAAAGGCAAGTTAGACTACGTATACATTGTAGCTGACGAGACCTTCGAAAAATTCTGCTTTATATATTTTAAAGATCTAGATCTAACAGACTTTAGGGGATTATCTCCTGGGGCGAGAGGCAAAGTTCAGATGTATAAACATAGAGGAATGAAAAAAGCGACCGTCCTATTAGGCAATGTAATCGATTTAAAAGAAAATATGATTAATAAACTAGAGATAGAGCTAGATGATCTGATGACTGAAGCGAGAGAAAAACTAGCATCAATGACAGAGAAAATAGAATCTTTGAATGAAACGCAAAATTACGATAGATCTAAACTTTTATCCAGTTACACGTATAATAAACAAATGTATGCTAAGAGAATAAACAAACTTAACGAAAAAATTATAATGAAAAGAACAAAGACAAACAGTTCATACTCATTCCAATACGGAGATATATCATGAAATTACATCACACCCTTGTACAAAATCTTGTAGTACTTTTTGAAGTCAATTCTGGTTGGCCAGAGCAAAAGAAGCTGAAACAAGCATTAAAAGACCTGGATGTAACAGTATACAAGCAACAAGACGGTACTGAGGTATTAGTTTCAACAAAGCAGCTTCAGGAAAGTTTAAACAAACAGGAGTAATTCATGTACGAAGTAGGGAATATACTTTGGATCATATCCCAAGAAAAACCAGGAGTAATGCCCCATAGAGTCATCGAGGAAGTAACAAAGAAGACTCTAGAAGGTAGTACAACTCAATACGTTGTGGAAGTTCCAGGCCGAAACCGTTCCAGGATCCTAAAAGAAACAGATGATGTATATACGTCCATAGACTCCGCAAAATCAGAATTGATGTCCCGCGCGGAGAAGGCAATTGATAAAATGTTGCAACGCGGAAATGAAATAATTAGCGAATGGTCAGTTGTGAATGTAGAAACCAGTAAGAAGGAAACACTGGATGACATCCAAACTAGTTCGAAAATAGAACCAGCCGATAACACAGTCGGCCAAGAAATGGTTACATTACCAGACGGACAAAAAGTAAAAATTAATTTTAAAGGAGACATACCGTGAGTAAAAATGTATTAAGCGACACACAGCTAGCAGAACTTCGAACCAAAGGAGTTATATCAGATCAAGAAATCGCTCTTCTGGAAGGGGATATTCTTGTGGCAAAAAATGTTGTAACTGAGGAACGTAGAATTATTGGAAACTCTTCCGATTTAATTTCTGAAGGTAACGATAATAAAAGAGTTTTAAAAGGATAATGCATGTCTGAGGCCTCTAAGAAAAAATTGATGTTCCATGATGAAGCGCGTTCTATCTTATTAGATGGAGTGAATCAACTGGCAGACGCTGTCAGTGTCACTATGGGACCAGGCGGTTTAAATGTTGTAATTCAAAAGGAAGATTCGGTACCTATCTTGACAAAAGATGGCGTCACAGTTGCTCGCGCAATAAATCTGCCAGATGAAATGCAAAACCTAGGAGTCCAATTGGTGAAGGAAGCAGCTCAAGGCGCTGCTGATATCGCTGGTGACGGAACAACGACATCAACCGTATTAGCTCGTGATTTATTTTCTTTAGGCCTCAGAGCCATGGCTGCTGGAAACTCTCCCGTTGATATACGTGAAGGGTTACGTTTGGCATGTGATGACGCAATCCGAATTATTAACGAGTATTCCATACCTATTCAGACGGACGAACAGATCAAACAGGTTGGTACAGTTTCTGCGAATGGCGAAGAAGAGATAGGTCGGTATTTAGCAAATGCAATGTCGGCCGTAGGGCGAGAAGGCATTATTGCGGTAGAAGAAGCAAAGGGTTTTAAAACTAGTTTAGAAAAAGTTTCAGGTACCAGAATCGATCGAGGATTTGTTAGTCCATACTTTATTAACAACGCTGCTAAAAGTCACTGCGTTCTGGATAATCCAAAGATATTACTAGCAAATAGAAAAATTAGCTCAATGAGAGAATTACTTCCCATATTAGAGGCAGCCCACGAAAGGCAAAAGTCTATTCTGATCATTGCTGATGAGGTAGAAGGGGAAGCATTAAACGGTCTAGTGGTTAACTCATCAAACGGTACATTGAAAGTCTGAGTTATTAGACCTCCAGAATTTGGCCAAAATCGATTGGGTGCAATGGAGGATTTAGCTATTCTCCTCGACACGCAGGTTTTTAAGGCATCTGACGATCTTTCTTCTGTTTCTTTTGATTCTCTAGGTTCGGCCAAAAAAGTAACCGTAAAGAAAACCGAGTCTGTAATATTACAGCCTGGCGGAAAAGAAGAAGAAATAGAAAAACAGAAAGATTCAATCAGAGAAGAGTTGTCGACTCCTGGACTAGAGAATTCTGTTGCTGCAGCACTAAACAGAAGATTATCTAGACTAGCTGACGGCATCGCGATTATTAGAGTTGGTGGTGCAACTGAGGCAGAACTGAGAGAAAGAAAAGATAGAGTCGAAGACGCTCTGCATGCAACTAGAGCTGCAGCAACAAAAGGTATACTTCCTGGAGGTGGCACCGCTCTACTCAGAGTTTCGGATAAGTTAGCAATGCCAGAGGATGAACGACTGCATGCTGGTTATAGAATAGTCCAGCTGGCATGCAGAAAACCGATTATGCAAATAGTACAGAACGCAGGAAGAGTACCTGAAGTCATAATAGAAAAAGTATTAGCGTCGGAATATTTTGATTATGGGTACAATGCACGAACCAACAAATTTGGTGACATGAAAGAAATGGGGGTTATCGATCCAACATTGGTTTTAATCTCCGCGTTGAGACATAGTGTTTCTGCAGCCGACAATCTTTTAAGCGTAGCATGCGCAATGCACGATGTAGAAGAAAAATAAATTAATTTATTTTTAAAAAAAGTGTGTACTTCGCTGCAGAAGTGATTAAATTATATATGTTAGGTAAGTTAAGTTAAACAAATCCTAATAATCATCAAATTTAAACATACCACGGGGGTAAAATGAGAACAGTAACACACAAACTACTAACCGCTGACGAGGAAAAAGAGTTAGCGAAACTTATTGAAAAGGGAGATCGAAGAGCTCGTGATAAAATGATTACGTGCAACCTTCGCCTGGCGCTTTCAATCGCAAACCAATACAGGAAGTCAGGTTTGCCAATGGAAGATATATCCCAGGAAGCAAACGTAGGTCTTATCAAAGCCGTTGATCGATTTGATTGGCGAAAAGGATTTAAGTTCAGCACATATGCTGTTTGGTGGATCAAACAAGCGATCAGACGATATATATCTTCACAAGGTACTCATATAAAGTTTCCTGCAGGTTCTCGTCATACGATATACAAAATTGAAAAGCTTCGAAAAGAGTATCACAAAGATTTTGGAGTATTTCCGGATGACAGTGAAATAGCTGAAATTATAGGGATGTCTAAGGATGTTGTTTCGTCTATCAGAGCCGGCATGCAATGGCCGGTTAACATCGATCAACCAATGAAAGGTTTCGAAGGCAGAACATATGCTGAAGTAATCCCAGATGAAAATTCAACTATGCACGAAGAAATGATGGATCGGGATATCATTATAAATCTGATAAAGACAGGATTTAGTTCTCTTACAAAACAGGAAGAGATGGTTTTACGTCTTAGATTTGGAATCGAAGAGTCAGACAACGACACTAAAAGATTCCCATCTGATGATTAATAATATATAAATTTCAATTAACTTTAATATAATAAAAATAAGGAGAGAACATTATGTCCATGCCTAAAGGATTTAAATCAGAAAACGGATATGCAACTGTAACAGGAACTGAAGGTCTTGGCTATCGAGAGATCGCAGAAAAAATGACTGAAGACGGAATAAAGATGAATCATGCTACTGCTAGAAATTATTTCATTCGTGCAATGAAAAAGATTGCGAAACCGTTGGCTAATCATAGTGAGAGAAATACAGATAATCTTGCAACTGACCCAGGTTTTCAGGGAGCAATTGCTACTCTTATGAAGGAAAATAAACTTGTATTATAAAATGCTAAAACTTGAGCTATCCAACATGGCGGCTTACACCGCCTTGGTTGAGGCCTGTGACTGGGATGAGTCACAGGCCAACGCCGTCATAGAGATCGTATCAGAATTCCTAGACAATTTAAATCCAGACAAGAATGCAACATGGGAAGAATTCAGGTCTTTGATTCAATCATATATATCAAACATATACGGCGATTTAATTTCGGGTATAATTATCGATACACTTGAAGCAAAAGCTGATGAAGTAAAATTTTATACGGAGATACAGGATGATTGATTGGAACTTTTATTGTAAGAGAAGACGAATTAATTTGGTAAATTTTATTATAAGAAACAATATAGAATCGTATGACCACTTGGTCGAATACCTAAAGAGCAAAGATGTGCACCCTCCTGAAAAAGGAGAGTTTCAGTCTGCATATGCAATTGCCATTCCACCGGTACCAAATAAACAGAAAGTAAAAGAAAAACCGGTTGCAGAAGAGAAAAAAACTACCAGAAAAAAAAGAAGATCAAAGAAAACAAGCGGATAAATTATGCTAAAAAAAATATTAACATGGCCCAATAAAGTCTTGAAGCAACCGAGTCAGGCAGTAACAAAGTTTGATGAAGATTTACAGAACTTAATTGTAAATCTGATCGACACATGCCGTGTTAATTATGGTGCTGGTATTGCAGCACCCCAGATAGGCATTAATAAAAAAGTTGTAGTTATTAAGCCAAAGGGGCTGACTGACGAAAATATAAGTCCTTCCTCCTATAATGAAGACTACATGGTTTTAATCAATCCGGTAATAGAGACATCAGGTAAAGAATTAGAGTGGCGAGAAGCATGCCTAAGCGTACCAGGCGTCGATGGAAAGGTTAAAAGAAAGGAAAATTGTAGCGTTGTTTTTCTGGATGAAAAGGGCGAAACAAAAAAGATTGAAGCTGGTTGGCCATTTTCCGGAGTGCTTCAACATGAAATAGACCACTTAGATGGTTTCGTTTACATCATGAAAATGGAAAAAAGAAAGAGAACATCTCTACTGTGGAAACTTAATAGAAACCGTAGAAAGGAATATATTGCTGCAAAAAAAAAGAGAAGAAATGATAGATGAATTAAAAATGTTTGCCGGCCGGAAGCACTTAGGTCCATTAGATAGGGCTGTTATAAAATCCGTTAAAGCAAAAATAGAAGTAGCAAAAATGATTATTCTTCAGGGCCACATAGAAGAGATTAAAAGCTTGGAAGATCTACTAAAGAGAACAGATCTGTTAGCTACCGAAAGAAAAGTCCATGAAATGGTTTTATTGGCGAAAGAAGAAGAACTTAACGATTTTTTAGGTATACCAAACGATGGAAAAAATGAGAATGATAAACTACCTGAAGTGTAGATATGACGAATATTCGTCAAAAAAATTAGCTTTCAAAATGGATGACGTTATAAACCGATTATTAAAAAGCGGCCATTATGAAAAAGAATTTTTGCTGGATGTGATTGAAGACCTAAGTAAAAGAAAATGGTCTAAGCCAAAAATTGTTGCGTATTTAGATATATTGGACGTTGAGGAAAGAACATGATGGAGAAAAAAGATAACCCAAAGGCAGAGGTCATTGATATCATGCCTCATATTAAAAACCGAAAACTAAAAAATGCTGTGCAACAGGAAGAACCCATAGATCTCGAGAGTGATTTAAGCGAGTTTATAGAGTTGATGGAATTAGCGACAGATGACATTGCAGGAACCCTTGTTGCCAGACACGTATACAGCGTCGATCTTTTACCAGGTATATCATCCGAAGATTTAATGAAGGAGCTTAAAATAAGAATACAGCATCATAGTCAACTCCTCCAAGATCTCGAAGATAAGTTGCAATGATCGATCATGTTGCGTTGCAGGTGGAATCGATCGAAGCTTCAGTAGAATGGTACGTAAATAATTTCAACGGTACAGTATTATATCAGGATGAAACCTGGGCAATGCTTGATATGGGTAATGTGAAACTTGCGTTGACTATACCGTCACAACATCCGCCTCATGTAGCTATTCTTGTCGATAGCCTGAGTAAGTTTCCAGTAGGTAAAAAAATAAAGACCCATAGAGATGGGTCTTTGTATTTATATCAACAGGATCCTTCCGGAAACGTTATAGAATATATTCACTATCCAGAAGATTAAGCTTCGGCAGCTGCGTCAACTACTTCCTCAGGGACCTTCTCGCCTTCTTTTGAGCCGCCTGGAAGAAAAGAAAGAATAGAATTTATTCCTGGTACGACTGAAAGTATCTCACTCCATGATAGCGCACACAGTGACTCCGCAACTTTTTCTGCCATTTCTTTTGCTGGTTCGCCAAACACGCCTTGTAGTTTCGTTGTAAATTCACCTTCAGGATCGAGTCCCAAAGTTTTTGGAATATCTTTTACAACTAAATCAATAAGTGTAGTTGAAAACTTCAGAAGTGTTTGTTTGCATCCATCTTCTCCCATAACAATATTGGCGATATCTTTGATACCAGTTTTTTCAAAGAATTTTGTGATTGCTTTTGCGCCGATTCCCTTTGGTTCAATTTTAAGCATCTCAACGACTGCCTTTCCAACGGCTTTTTTGACACCACCGAAAGCACCATCTGCTAGACCACTAAAGAAATCAAATATTCCTTCATTAAGTAATCTAATTCTTTGGGTTTCCCTATATTCTAAAAGAATAGATTGCCTGATATATGATCTGATCTGTGCTTCTTGAATCAGCATGTCTTTTCTAGTTTGGTGATAATACATTAATTAACTCCTTAAATACGTGTATAATTATATTGTTTATTGGCAAACTGTAATTATTTTTTCTTAGACTTTGATTTCTTCTTACCGCCCTTCTTTTTCTTGACGACAGCCCATGGTTTAGATGGCGTTGCTGAGTTAACTCTTGCATGAGCCCACTGATGCTGACTCATTCCTTTTCTAGAACCGCTACTTGCCCAAGCTGCTAATCCCTTTTCAAACTCTCTGTATACGGATCCTCGGGTCAGACCTCTCTTGTCTGCTTTTTTATCCAGTGATTTCTTTGTCTTGGCGGAAAGTTTTTCTAATAGAATCTTTCGAACTAAAGCATGTGCATACGCTTCGTTTTTTCGAGCTTTGTCTTCCATGTTTTTTCTCCTTTTGTATGCTCTTTGTTCAAGTTTTTTGGCTTCGGCTGATTTACCTTTCTTCCGAAGTTCTTTTGCTTTTTTAAGATCTTTCTGTGTTTGATCAAGCTGCTTATCTCTTTTAGATCCCTCAGGCGCTTTATATTGTTTAAGGTGACCAGATGAATCTTTGGCAGCTTCTGTGAGCTCATCGATTTCTTCTAGAAGTTCATCTAATGTTTCGTCAACCTCTCTTGGGCCACCCTCAATCGCAGCTCTTTGACCAGACGCTTTTTTCTTTGACGTATGACATCCGGCTTTGACATAGCCCTGGCTATCTTTCTTTTTCTTTGTTGGACTTTTAGGTTTATACTTGAGAACGTATTTACCTTTTTTACCGTCTGACCTGGTGCAATTCTGCTTAACTGTTTTATATGGCATTATTAACTCCCTGGAATCCTATCGTACGCCGTGCATTGTTCTTAAGGTATTTATGTCTGGAATATTTTTGGCCGCTCTTGGTCTCACGATGGATAAAAGTACGGCCTCTAATTGCGCACGATCTTTTTCTTCTGGATTGAATACTCTAAATGCCGGCGACATAAGTGGAGCAGATGCCAACCATTGCGGATCTAGGCTTCGTACGAAATCTTGAAGATTCAATCCTTCAAATTCGCCATCATATCCCCGAAAAGCAACTTTAGCCTTTTCGTAGAACTCTGGGTAATTACTTTGGATATCGGTCCATTCTTGGTATTTGCCAAAACTACCCATTGATCTGTAACCTCTTCGGCCATAACTAGATCTAAAAGATTCTTTAATTATTCTCCGAAGTTCTTTTCTCGTGATTATCATTTAATTTTCCTTGATTTCTAAAGTTAGATTTGTAGATTCCAATCCTTTTATGATCCTATGATAATTATGGGCTGGAATGTAATAAACTTGGCCTTCAATTAATTTGACTGGTAATTGGTTGTCGAACTGTATATACCATTCTTTCCCTTCCACGACTGTCACGTAGCGATCGTTTCGATCTCTGTGCCAAACAAGCTCTTCAGATTCGACGTCGGATGAAAATTCTCTTATTAGTTTTCCGTCAAGTTTTTTTTGTTTAAAAGGAAACACTACCACCAGCCCGCTATATCTCGACCAAAGAATTTTGTTGCTCTGCAAGACCAATATCCCGGCTTTGTCTTATCATCCTTTTCCGAGCACTTATGGCGTATCCCATAATTTTTCCTGCGTTTTCTATGTGATTCAGTGTCACGCATTGCGTCTGGCATTGAAGATCCAAATGAGACTTTCTTTACTCTGATAGTACCGTCTTTGTTCTTTTTTCCGGAGTTAACATAAACATATGCTCTTCCTCCTTCTCCTTTTTTGGGTTTATTTAACTGTACTTTTTTTCCTTTGTATTCAGCTTCATTCAAGTGTTCCTCATTACCGTATTCTATTGGATAATCTAGGGGAACTACTGACCCTTCGTACATGGCAAATTCTCCTACATTTGATTCTAAAAGTTCTATTTCGTTAACGGATTTAGGCTTGTAACGGCCAGATATATAAAGACTTCTAGCTTCTCTAAATAAATTAAAGAATTCTGTGCTGCCAGGTCGATGAATGTTTCTATCGATACCAACTCTTCGATTGACGTGATACAGCAGAGACTCGCTCAAGTTCTCTTCCTCTTCAATCGTTTCATCAACTTCGTTTTTGGGAACGCAATTTGGAACCAAGCGGTTTCCTTTTTTCTTCATTCCTACTTGCTTGTGAGACTTCCAGCATGCCTCAATCAGAATTGATCTAACGGTTTGCCTGAGTTTTATTTCGTCTGTAAAATTCATTTTATAAAACTCCAATTAAAATACTATAATAATGTGTGTGTATTATATAGACTAATTATATTCTATATACGAATTGTTCGTTATTATTTCAAAAGGAGCCAACTATGTCAGGATCGTTAAATCTAGGTTACGCATGCATCAACATGTACTTATCAGAAACAAGGAAAATTACCCCAGCTAGAACATGCCGAAAAGCAACTATGGAAGAAAAAGGTATATCACACCTAGGTTATCTTTTCGAGCAAAACATTGATAACCTGATTGAAATACTTAAGTGGAACAGAGACAACGGTTTCACGCTTTACCGCATGTCGTCAGACATGTCTCCCTGGTGTTCAGAATACAATCTAGAGGACCTCCCGAACTGGGAAGTGTGCAAGACTAAACTAATGGCTGCAGGTGATCTAGCGCGCACCTCGGGTCAACGTCTTTCATTTCATCCGGGGGCCTTTACAGTGTTGGCCGGCAAAAATCCAAAAACACTCAAAAAATCACTGCATGAACTTGAAATACATGGTGCAATCATGGATGCCATGGGTCTGCCACGCAGTCGTTATGCTAAGATCAACATTCATCTCGGCGGCGCTTACGGCGACAAAGACGCTGCTATCGAAAGATTTATCGAGAACTACAAAAAGCTTTCACCGGCGGTTACAAGCCGGCTTACACTTGAAAACGATGACAGACCAAATCTTTATACGACACGTGATCTGGTAGAAAAAGTCTTTCCTAGAACTGGGATCCCTGTTGTCTTCGACTACCACCACCATATATGCCACCCCGGTGATGATACTATTCAGGAAGCATTGGATCTTGCTGTTGCAACCTGGGGAGATGTTAAGCCAACGACTCATTATTCAGAGACAGCCCAGAAAGACAAGCCCAAAGCTGTTTTCCGTGCGCACAGCATGATGATCGAAGGCTACATCAATACCTACGGTCATGACATCGATTGTTGTGTCGAAGCAAAAGGTAAAGAACGCGCTGTACAAGGTTACCTATCTTTGTACGGCAAAGACAATAAAAACCCTGAGGTGTGTCAATGAGAACAGATAAACGATCTAAAAGATCAAAACAGAAAAAAGCAAACAATTTAAATTTTATCGCAACTTATTTATTTGAACATCCAGGTGTCAGCGCATCAGACTTAAGAAGAGCTTTATGGATATACAATAACAAAGAGTGGAAACAAATCGAGGACAAGGGTTTTTCGATTCGCAAAACTTATACATCTTATTTTCAATTTGCAAAAGGTTCATCGCATCGCGGATATGCCGGAAAGTATTGGAAAAAAATTAACAGAAATAGCTGGATATTAACATCTGATGGATTGTTTTATGTCGATAAACGTCTAATTAAAAAAGTTAATACGGTAAACAAAAGAGTTGTAAAATATAAAAAAATGTGTAGAAGAGGTACCAGATGATTAAATTATATATGTAGGAAAAACCTGCAAATCTTAAATTAATATGGAGTTACCATGGCCCGTAAATCAGCACAGCAAAGATTCGATGAAATGAAATCCTTACTGGATTCTTACTCAAAAACTGAAAAAGAGTTCTTTTCCTGGGACGTTAAGTTTATGAATGCAATGCTGGAGAAGATAGTTTTCAAAAAGGTACTCACGAAAAACATGAGAACAAAAATTGACCAGATTATAGAAGAAGGCAAAAAGTCTTTGCCAGAAAAAACTCCTAGAATCATTGAGATGGAAAATGCCATGATTAATCTTGGCGAGAGAGAAGGAGAAGTCTTGGCAAGTTTTATTACTAAATTATTTAAGGGTTGGAAACTTTCTGAAAAACAGGAAAAGTTTGCAGACTCTTTGATTGAACAAGCAAATCGTGCACCATGGGTTCCATCAGAAGAAGACGAAAAAGACATTGATATCATATTGTCTGTTACACGTACGTATGATTCTTTTTGGTACGGTTCGAACCCCTCTGCCGGTCGCATCGATCAAAAACTTAGAGCTTACAGAGAGAAAGGCGAAAGAATATGCCAGCGTGATTTGGAATTTGCAAAAAAGAAATTTGCAGGTGGTTTTAAAAAACTTAAGTTTCCAAAATTCGATGTTGGTGATAAGGCATTTACTGGATATAGCCGGCCATATCATCAGGAAAAAAGATTTTGCCTTATTATAGAGGGTCCTTATGTAAAGGGTGTAAGAATAGTGTATGATGTAATGATTGATGGATCTGTTGAAATAATTCCAGTCGATTCGCTTAATAAAAGGAGGTAATGATGAGTGAACAAGTAAATAGAAAGTCTTATAGAATTTTAAGCAAGAAGGAACGTGTAGGTTTCATTAAAAAGATGACGAAAAGTACTTTTAAATACAGGGACTATATTAAATGTGAAGAAGACTGGTGGGACCTAACTAATTTTGTTTTGTGGTATGCTCATCGATCAACAAAGATGGGAATAAACTTCGAAGCGATTGTCGGACAACAAAACATAAAAGAAACTGCAACAGACCTGAAGCAAGATATAGTCGATTTGTTTTTTGCAAAAGTCCAAGAAGAACATGCATACTACTCGTTATGGCCCCAGGGAAGACGTCAGTCTTTTACTTACAAATGGAATCGAATAACTGAAAACATTAATGAATTTTTAAGAAGAGAGTTAAGAGAACCCGATAATGATCGATGGCATAATCCCTTGAGATTGCAATATGATATCCAAAGTATATACTCTTCCGGTACTAGATACGGTACATATTCGGGTGGCGTTGGTATTGTTGAAGCTTACAATATGGAAGAAGCAAAATTGCAGTTTGAAATGTTTGTTTTTCCATTAGTTGGAATTAGCAACGGCGTCAATGATGGAGCTTCATTCTTTTGGGAAGGTTATTGTCCAGAAGAAAATAAAACTGAGCTATATGTTTATCACAATGGAAAACTCATTGAAAAAAAAATGAAAGAGATATCCGATTTGAAAGAAAACATCGATCGACTTTCAGAAAAAATAAACAATTCACAACTGATCATCGATTCGGCGCGATCTAATTTACTGGCCAACATGGGAGTTGAAAATTAAAATGCCTGAGACTGACTCGATACATGCCGGTGATAGAGTGTTTTATTTTGAAAGACTGTCCCCGAGCCCAGACTGTTCTGGGTTTGGGCTGGTTATTGAAATCTTAAAAGGTCAATCTGAAAAGTACCCATATACTAAAAAACATATTGAAGAACAAAAGATTGGTAAAAGAATATTTCTGATACTTAAAGATAGCGGCGAACTTGAAGAATTTTTAGAAGCAGACTGTAAAAAAGTATTGGAGATCTAACATGTCAAGAATGGTTAAAATCAAAACTGACTACGTTCAAAAAAGATCCTTGCAATCAGATATTGGTCTGGTAATAAGAGGACCATATGAACATGTTATTAAATTAACAGAGAAATTGGAAAGTTGCGAAATGATGTATGACTTGCTTGTAAATGGAGAAGTAATAAATCTCATTCCAGTGGTTTACTGTACTAAGTTAAGGAGGTAGAATATACTCTAAACGGAGTATATGTTGAGCCAATACTTGTATATCATACAATCAGATAAAACAGGATCTTTGAAGATAGGAAGATCAAAAAACCCGGAAAGAAGATTAAAACAGCTTCAGACCGGGTCTCCTTATAAATTAAAACTCATATTTGCCGCAGAAAGCAAAGGTCATATGGAAAAACCACTTCATGAAAGATTGAAAAGATTTAAAGAAAGAAGGAGGGGAGAGTGGTTTGATTTTGAGTGCACAGGTTCTCTGCCAGACTGGATATACGAAATGATTAACTGGGATGAAGCAAATGTCTGGTGGGATAAAAGATAATTACTATAAAGTTCTTGGACTTAAGCAGAGCGCGACTAGTGAAGAAATCAAAAAGCGATATCGAATATTAGCAAAACAGTATCATCCTGACAGAAGTAACGGGAACGAAGGTGTTTTTAAAGAGATAACTAACGCATACGAAACACTAGGTGACTCTTTTAAACGCGCGCTGTATAATATAGAACTATTTTCCGGAAGCTTATCAGACATAAAAGAGAAAGAAAGACCATGCAAGATGTGCGAAAGTAAAGGTTATTGGATGTCAAAAGTATTGTACGGAAAAAACAAAGTAGATTCTAAAATAATCTGTACATTATGCTTAGGCACCGGTATTATAAATGTAGAAAATAAAGGATAAAAAATGAACAACAAGAAAAATAAACTCTTCACATTAGTAGTACAAATTAAAAACCGTGTGCTACGCAATAAACACAATAAAACAATTAAAAAAAACGATCCAGAGTACTGCGGCGTATGCGAATGTACGCCTTGTGACTGTGGGTTTGGGAGCTATTAATGACATTTAAAAAATACAGAACAGCCGAGTGCGTTACACCAAAACATCCGGATAAAATTTGCGATACTATTTCTGATGCCATATTAGACCACTGTTTAAGCATCGACCCTTATTCCAGGGTGGCCGTAGAAACATGCGGAGGCCATGGTCACGTGCATGTGACAGGAGAAATTACGACCAACGCATTTCTTCCGATTGAGGAAATCGTTCAAGAAGTTTACGGTAAAGAAATCAAAGTGACTACAAACGTAGTGAAACAGAGTAACGAGATCGCGCAAGGAGTGGATATTGGTGGCGCAGGTGACCAAGGTATCATGGTAGGCTATGCATGCGACCATAACCCTGAGATGGTACCAAACGAAACCTATCTGGCCAGACAGATCTGTAAAGAGATTTATAAAGCGTATCCATATGATGGAAAAACCCAAGTAACATTAGAAAACAATCAAGTCCGAACTGTAGTTGCTAGCTTTCAGAATGCTCCCGCAAAAGAACTAAAAAGAATTATAAACGGATGGATGCGCACAATTCAATTTAACACAGATAACGTTACATTACATTGCAATCCGGCTGGAGATTGGTCTGTCGGTGGCTTCGATGCTGATGCTGGTCTGACTGGCCGGAAGATCGTAATCGATAATTATGGCCCGGCAATACCTGTTGGTGGAGGAGCGTTCTCTGGAAAAGATCCAACAAAAGTCGACCGGTCTGCTGCATACATGGCTAGAAAAATCGCCGTCGATCATCTACAGTTGTTGTCAAAACGCAGCGAAGGAAACGAAATTTACGTATACCTAGCATATGCAATTGGATACGACCAACCAGTACAAGCAACAATGATTGTTAACGGCGAAGAGAAACTAGTGACAGGATACGATTTAAGTCCAAATGGGATTATTGAACATTTAGACCTTAGAAAACCAAAGTATATTCAAACAGCAAGATGGGGACATATGGGTACCGATCAAACATGGGGTTAAATAATGGAGACAAAACCAAAAAGAAAAAGAAACTGGGCCAAAAACAGAGACATATTAAAGGCTATTCCAAATCCATCAGGTGATGCTTACGAAATCAAAATGAAGATTCCAGAGCTAACCTTTGAAGGAGTGCGTAGCCAGCCGGACTTTGCTCAGCTTTATATAACTTTCTATCCTGGTAAAAAAGTTATCGAACTTAAGTCTCTCAAGGAATACTTCTTTGCTTTCAGATCTCAGATTTATTCATATGAAAGAATCATTAATGTTATATACGATGACATGATGGCAATATATGAACCAGCGAGATTAAGATTGGTTATGACTTGTAATCCACGCGGTGGTATATCATCGAAATTAACGGTTGATTCCGATTGGGGTGTTCGAGGTGGAAAAGATCAGTTCCGAGATTGGGTGGGGCAAAAAGAAGAATGGTAAAATTCGACAAAAATAAAATCTACGTCATTGACGGTGCGATGGGCACTGAAATCCAAAAGAAAAATGTTTCTCAAGATTACTTTATATATGAAAACAAGATTTGTGATGGGTTTAATGATATCCTGTCTTTGACGAATCCTGAAATAATCAAAAGTATTCACCGGGATTATATTAAGGCAGGAGCAACCATCATTGAAACAAACACTTTCAATGCAAATTATATTTCTGCTTTGGATTACGGGCTATCCGACGAAACCATCGATGATATAAACTTTAGAGCTGCCAAAATAGCAAAACAGGTTGCAAATAACTTCTCACAGGATGTATATGTTGCAGGAGTCTTAGGTCCAACATCTAAGACCCTTAGCATGTCTCCAGACGTTTCAGACCCATCTTACCGTGACATAACATATGATCAATTACTTAAAGCATACAGATCAGCCGCGGTTAATCTACTGAAAGGCGGATCAGATCTGATTCTAATTGAAACAGTATTTGATACCCTGAATGCGAAGGCAGCTATTGAAGCAGTGAGATCACTTAGTGAAGATGTACCAATTATGATATCCGGTACTATCGTTGACATGTCGGGCAGAACTCTTTCTGGGCAAACAGTAGAGGCTTTTTGGAATTCGGTGAAACATGCAAAACCCATTTCCGTCGGTCTTAACTGTGCACTCGGGGCAAAGCAGATGGATCCATTCTTACGAAGGCTTCACGAGGTTTCGGGATGTGCAATCAGTGCACATCCCAATGCTGGTTTGCCGAACGAACTCGGTGAATACGATCAGTCACCAAGTGACATGGCCGGATTGATCAAGCCCTGGGCAAAATCCGGAATGGTTAACATAGTCGGCGGCTGTTGCGGATCCACCCCAAGTCACATTCGAAAGATCGCTAGCGTAGTTAAGAAGTTTAAGCCGAACAGAAGTATTACCAAAAGCTTTTCATTATCTAGATCTATGATCCTTTCCGGGCTTGAAGTCTTTGACAGTAGAGGGAAAAACTTTATAAACATAGGCGAAAGAACAAACGTGACTGGGTCTTCTAGATTTAAAAAATGTATCATAGAGAAAAGATATGACGATGCATTGAATATAGCAAGATCTCAGATCCGTAACGGTGCGCAGATTATTGACATAAACATGGACGATGGTCTTCTGGAATCTAAAGATGAGATGATTCATTTCTTAAAGATGTTAGCATGCGAGCCGGATATATCTCGGGTACCGATCATGATTGACTCCTCTAAGTGGGACATACTTTCTGAATCAATGAGGTGGATACAGGGAAAAGGAATTATTAATTCTATTTCTCTTAAAGATGGAGAACCAACTTTTATTGCCCGGGCAAAAGAAATAGTCTCGTGTGGTCATGCATTTGTTGTCATGGCATTTGACGAAAAAGGGCAGGCTGATACTTTAGAAAGAAAAACGGAAATATGTGAAAGAGCATATTGGGCGTTAGTCAAAGAAGGAATAAAACCTCAAGACATTATATTCGATCCAAACATATTTGCAATTGCCACAGGAATAGAAGATCACGACAACTATGCTGTGGACTTTATTGAGGCAACAAGATGGATTAAGAGTAAATTGCCGGGATGTTTTGTGTCAGGTGGTTTGTCAAACCTATCATTCTCTTTTAGAGGCAATCCTAGAGTTAGGGAGATGATGCACTCAGTGTTCCTGTATCACGCTATCAAAGCTGGTCTAGACATGGCTATCGTTAACGCAGGACAGCTTATGGTTTACGATCAGATTAATCCGGTGCACCGTGATTTAATTGAGGATGTAATACTAAACAGACGGCCTGGAGCTTCTGCTGATTTGTTAGAGCTGGCAAAAACCCTTTCCGGAAAAACCCGGATCGAATCGAGCAATAACCAGGAATGGAGAAACAGTACTGTCGAGGAAAGAATCTCGTTTGCTTTGATTAACGGTATTGACAAGTTTGTTGTTGATGACGTTAAAGAATGTTTTGCAAAGATCGGATCCGCTTTGGAAGTTGTAGAAGGGCCTTTGATGGACGGGATGAATGTCGTCGGCAATCTTTTTGGCTCCGGACAAATGTTTCTACCACAGGTTGTCAAATCAGCACGCGTAATGAAGAAAGCCGTCTCATGGCTTGAACCTCATATGACGAGTGATGATAGGTCTCTTGGGAAAGAAAAGATACTTCTTGCAACTGTGAAAGGGGATGTACACGATATTGGCAAGAACATCGTCAGCATTGTGCTTCAGTGTAACGGTTATGACATAGTCGACTTGGGAGTCATGGTACCTTTAGAAACTATTCTTGAAGAAGCTGATAAACATAAAGTGACTGCCATAGGTTTAAGTGGTTTGATTACTCCCAGTCTGGATGAGATGACAAAAGTTGCTCGAGCCATGAGTGATAGGAAAATGGACATACCTCTTCTTATCGGTGGTGCGACTACTTCAAAGGTGCATACTGCAATAAAGATAGCTCCAGAATACGATAAGACAGTTTATATTCAGAACGCATCGATTGCCGTTGGTGTTGTCAATGACGTGCTAAGTAAACCTGACGCTTTCGACGTCATCAATGAAGATTATGAAATCACACGAGAAAGAAGAAAGGCAAGAAAGGTTTCGGAAAGAAGTTTAGAGTCTGCTAGAAGTAATCGTTACAAACTCAAATCAAATCCAGCTGTTCCTAAGCACCGCGGCAAAACCATCAATGGAAAAGTGCAGATAAAAGATATTAGAGATTATATAGATTGGTCGCCTTTTGCTATGACATGGGGTATGAAACCCAAAGATCTTCAAACTCAAGCCGGCAGGGATCTAGTGAAAGATGCTAAAAAAATGATCGAGCTTCTAGAAGACAAGATAGAAATTAATTACTGTTTCTCTATAGATCGATGCAAAAAATCTGGCGATGATTTAATAGTCGACAGGAACGGAAAGTCTGTGACATATAATTTTCTGAGACAAAGCAGCAAAAGATCTAAACCTAATTTGTGTCTGACAGATTTTGTCGACAACAAAGATTGGATCGGATCTTTTGCGGTATGGGTTGACGGCATTGATTCCCGCGCAGACATGTTAAGAATAGCAAACGATGATTATCGTTCAATCATGATTCAAGCTTTAGGTGATCGATTCGCAGAGGCTACTGCAGAGTGGCTTCATGAAACCGTCAGAAAGAAGTGGTGGGGTTATTCAAAAGATGAAAGTTTATCTAATGAGGACTTAATAAAAGAGAGATACCTAGGTATTCGACCAGCCCCTGGATATCCAGCTTGTCCGGACCACACTCAAAAAATAAAAATATTAAACTGGCTAGGAGTTAATGGTAGAATAGAACTGACCGAAGGTTTAACCATGAAACCAAAGTCAGCTATATGCGGATGGTATTTTGCTAGTCCGGAATCTAAATACTTTGGAATAGGAAAAGTACCAAAGGAATATATAGAGGATTTACAAGAAAGAAATCCATTATTGAAAAAATACAAAAATCACATAACGGGAGTTAATTAAATGAGTGAATTTACAGACTATAAAATCGCAGACTTAAACCTATGGGAATGGGGAAACGACGAAGTTGAATTGGCTGAACACGAAATGCCCGGACTTATGACACTGCGTGACAAATATTCAAAAGACAAGCCCCTCAGAGGGGCAAGGATTGCCGGATGCCTCCACATGACAATTCAAACTGCAGTACTGATTGACGTACTAGTTGATCTTGGTGCAGACGTACGTTGGATGACGTGCAATATATATTCGACGCAAGATCATGCCGCGGCATACATTGCCGAACAGGGAATCCCAGTGTTTGCTTGGAAAGGAATGACTGAGGATGACTACGAAGAGTGTTTGGAAAAAGTTTTATGGTTCGATGAAGGCGTAGGGCCAAATATGATTCTAGACGATGGTGGTGATCTCACGGGATACATTCTAGAAAAACATCCGGATTTATACAAAGACATCAAAGGTATATCTGAAGAAACGACTACCGGAGTGTTGAGGTTGATTCAATATGAAAGGGAAGAAATTCTTCCAGTACCATCTTTCAACGTTAATGATTCAGTAACCAAGTCTAAGTTTGATAATAAATACGGATGTCGAGAATCCTGTGTCGATGCAATCCGCCGCGCGACCGATACCATGATGGCTGGAAAGGTTGCAACAGTTGCCGGTTACGGCGACGTCGGAAAAGGTTCTGCAGCCTCTTTAGCAGCTGCTGGATGTCGAGTTATTGTTACCGAGATCGATCCGATCTGTGCTTTGCAAGCTGTGATGGATGGATTCCAGGTTTTACCAATGGATGACGCTGTTAAGCAATCTGATATTGTGGTCACAGCCACCGGTAATCGCGATGTGGTTCGCGCCGAACACATGATAAACATGAAAGACAACGTTATCGTTTGCAACATCGGTCATTTTGACAATGAGATCGATGTTGCATGGTTAAATGAAAACTTCGAACATAAGAACGTGAAGCCGCAAGTCGACGTTTATTATCTACCGACCGGATTGCCTGATAATCCCGGCCTTACTAAAAAGATTGTTCTTTTAGCTCAAGGAAGACTGGTTAATCTGGGTTGCGCTACGGGTCATCCAAGTTTTGTTATGTCCTGCTCTTTCACAAATCAGGTCTTAGCTCAGATAGAACTGTTTCATAACGCACAGAATTATGAACGAAAGGTTTATGTTTTGCCTAAAATATTAGACGAGGAAGTTGCACGTCTTCACCTAGGTCATGTGGGAGCTCAACTAGACACACTAACACCAGTTCAGTCTAGATATATCAGAGTCAAGACGTCTGGTCCTTTTAAATCAGATGATTATCGATACTAAAACAATCATTTAATTTATTTAAAGGAGGGCTTTTGTCCTCCTTTTTCAATTTGTAAATCTATCGAAAATTGGTTATATTATATTACACTTTAAATGTAGGAGACATTATGAAAACAATCGAAGACTACGACTTTACTGTATTAGACGAAAGATTCGAATCAAAACTTAGATCTGACACCAAAAAGAAAATTATACGTACGATTAATATGGGTAAGTCAGTCGACTATATTCCGGATTTTAACAAACCGCCGCAGGCACGTGCTTATTATTTAGATAACTTTCTAGTCTACGTTGACCATGAAGACAGAAAAAACGTTTTAAACGTATATTGGAACAAAAGGTTAATTGGAAATAACTTGAATGATATCGATAATTTTGAATTGAAAAAGCCTCTAAGAATTTCTGGGCGTGATAGTAGTCACATCTTTTCTAGAACCATCAGCAGGGTTATTTCAAAAAAAGAAATCTTAAATTGTCTTGCAAACGGAGCACAAGTAAAGAATTTTAGTAAAACTCAAAAGCCTGATGGTTCTTTTTATGTGTTTTACGATCGATACTATTTTGCTGATGATGTTTGCGTCGTAGCTTCTGAGACTAAGAATTATATCAACGTACGTACTGTGTATCGTACGACTCCGATAGCGGATCAATATTTTATTGAAACGTTTCCAAAGTTAGTAAAGGAAATTAAGATTAGTGACGACAGCGTCACGAAAGTCTCTATTATTAATAACAACGCAAGAATGAAGTATCTACAAACAAAAGAATATATGGACCTACAAATGTTTTTGCAAACAGTTTCCGGAAACAATCCTTTTGTACAAGAAGAATCTCTGAAGAAAGTATTAGAGAAAAAAAATATCCTTATGCCAGGATTTCTAGAAGCAGCTGCAGTAAAAAGACTAGAATGCGGTGACTTGGAATATTATGTGCTTTCGAATGAAAAGGATGATTTGACGTCAAACGTAGATGATTTTAATCTAGAATCTAATAAGTCTTATAGTTTGCAACTCACGTTTGAAAACGCTAACGGTGAATCGATAGACAAGAATAGAGTGGCCATTTTACGAGAGTATGGAATAGACATCCAAAAGTACGATCATGATTTAAGAATTATCCAAAAACCACCATCGGAAAATAATATTGCAATACTGACTTTTGACTTCAGCCACTTTTCCGCTGCAGAGAATCCCTGGGCAATCCGAAGAGATAGAAAGAATATATCCTTTGGATCATTTGATTTAGAGGAGAACCAGTCATGAAAAGATTATGGAACCCGCCCCTGCTCAACAAATGGAAAGAACCTCTCATACAGGAGAGATATTTCCCGGACCGATGGAAAATGTTGGTTTGTTGTCTTATGTTAAATCTTACATCACATAAACAGGTCAATCCAATCATCGATGGGTTTTTCGAAAGGTGGCCTGACGCTTTAAAAGCGGCAGCGGCTGATGAATTAGAGATGAAAGAGTATTTAAAATACTTAGGGATGTATAACAAACGGGCAAAAACAATTATGAAAATGTCAAAACAATTCCTCGAGGGCTTTTCTCAACCAAAACAATTATATGGATGCGGCAAATACGCATCAGACTCTGATCTTATATTTTACCAAGGAAGATGGAAGGAAGTCGAACCAACTGACGGAGCTTTAAAAAGGTACATAACCTTCATGAAAAAAATAGAAAATAATGTGTACAATCAAGCCAGTTAGATTAAATTACATATGTAAACAACAAAAGGAGAAAGCATGAAAATGATTCAAGATGCATTTGATAACACAGACCCGGGATATATGGAGTCCTCTTTGAAACAAAGAAATCCAGGACCAGGGTCTGCGGGAAGCACGTTTAACAGTTATACGACTTTTGAAGATCTGAAATTTGCTCAATGGGAGCCGGCCAACGATCCAGCCATTAGCGCACCAGCTGAAGGTTATAAGACCAATCAGTTCGGCGGTCTTCTAGGCATTGCGAGATTAGATAGCCTTCCACAGAACATGCGTGTTGTATTACAACCGGCTCATGGAGGAAAAGCAAAAATTAGAGACGGTGAATTTGCAGGTATGAATCCAGCTGAATGTGCAGCTGATTTAAGTGATGACCAAAGAATAGCAGTTGATTTTACAACTCTTATCGTTGGTCCAGACCGATCAGATCCAAACAAAAAATCTGTGTGGACTTTCTTTCCCGGACCGGCGACATTCAAGTTCAAGGACATTCCTTTCCAGATGTTACAGGAAAAATATGGCACAACAGAAAACAAGATTTTCATGACTGTAGCTGAAGCGACATCGGCTGGATATAACTACTGCAAGCACGTACCAGGAGCATAAAAAACAAATATAAATTTGTACACCTTAAGTCATTATGATAATATATATATATCAAATAAATGATTGCTCTTTGAAATAATGAATATAAATAAAACTTGCCTGAGTGGTGAAATTGGTAAACACATCAGACTTAAAATCTGACGACTAATAAGTCTTGCCGGTTCAAGTCCGGCCTCAGGCATTTTATATGCACCCATGGTGAAAGGGATATCACACGGGCCTTCTAAGCCCTTGTTTCAGGTTCGAATCCTGATGGGTGTACCATATTTATGGGTCTAGTTAATCTTGGAAGTTCGACTCTTTCTACGCACACCGCGTACCAAGCAGGCAGGAAGCTCTGACTAGATGTCACCAATAGAAAGATATTCACCAGTATCTTCTTGCGGTAGATAAGCATCCGGATAGGGAAGTGGTGAGCCCTATCCCGATGTTCCATCGTTAAACTCACTTAATGCGGGATGGAGCAGTTGGTTAGCTTGCTGGGCTCATAACCCAGAGGTCGGGGTTCGAATCCCTTACCCCGCACATTTTTTGACATAACCGAGAATTCGCTCCTCGTCCCCACTTTTACTTTATGAGATGATAGGACAATTTCGGTTACGTCTTGGCAGACCCACCTGCCTTTGAACAAAACGGGCATGGTTTTCCGTCCATGTATATCAAAACGGTTTTTGGACACTTAGCTCAGCGGTAAGAGTATCCGACTCATAATCGGCAGGTCCAGGGTTCAAATCCCTGAGTGTCTACTTTTTTGCTCGGCTGTACGGTTGCAGATAACTGATGAGGGCAGGCGGCTTATATAAACATCAGAATTGTGGGGTTCAAATCCCCACCCGAGCATTTTATTTTATAATTGCGATAAAGCAATTATAATTAAGTTTAAACAAGGAGTCTAAATGATTGGAAATACGCCGCTTATAGCTATCGATGATGAAGGAAGGATCTGGGCAAAGTTGGAGACTCACAACCGTACAGGATCCGTTAAAGACAGAATGATCGATTACATTTGTGATCTGGCTGTTGCTGATGGGAAAATAGAACCTGGAACTACAAAAATAGTAGAAGCAACAAGTGGAAACACTGGTATTGCATTAGCAAGTTACGCTGCTATGATGAACTGTCCCTGTGAAATTATTATGCCTTGCAATATGTCTAACGAAAGAAAACAGATGATGACGGCTTTTGGAGCTAGCATTATCGAAACTGGTCCAAATGAATTTAAGAAGGCTATTGAAATCAGAGACGAAAAATTATCCTCTGAGTCTGGATACTTTTCGCCGTTGCAATTCAGTAATCCATTAAACGTAGAATGCCATAGAACAACCACGGCGCCTGAGATTCTTAAGAACGTAATAGACGCCAGGTGTCTTAAATGGGATGCATTCGTGCATGGTTCTGGTACAGGTGGGACTATGATGGGAATCAAACAATACATCGATAAGCAGGGTTTAAAAGTAAAGTGTGTTTTAACTCAGCCTGAAGAAGATAACGCTTCTCACGGAATACAGGGAATCAATGATGGTGCAGATTTTCTATTGGATAAAAGCTTGATGGATGAGTTTATATACGTGAAAACAGAAGACGCGATCGCAAGAATGAAAAGATTTTGGAAGGAAAACGGGATCCTGGTAGGTATCAGCTCTGGTGCAAATATACTCGCAGCAGAAAAATACATTGAGCTACATGATCCGGACGGAATTGTCGTTACTATTCTATGCGATAGAGGTGAAAGATATTTAAACTGTTGAGGTAGATATGATAGGATTTAAGGCGAAAGAAGAAATAGAAACAATGGCTGGTTCACAATTAGTGTCGTGGTTTATGATGGCTAGCTACGCTTATTATTCTTTGGGTAAACCGGTGATGGAAGACACCAGCTTTGATTACCTTGTACAGAGATTAAAAGAATGTTATGATGAGGTAGAGCACATTCACAAAGAACACATTACAAAAGAGCACTTGGATGCCGGCACTGGATATGATATACATTATCCGTTAATGGTCAAAGGTGCTACCAATCATTACTTGAAGGAGAGTGGATTATGGAACTTATACTTGGCTCAATGATATTTGTAGGAACATTTGTTTTTGCTTGGTACTGGGTTTGCGAAAAAATAGGATGGATAAAATGAAATGGTTAGCTAGCAAAAACATGTCATTAATATGTTTTGTTTTAAATTGCATCTTCGCCGTATCTGCTTTTGTGGCAGGAGATTTGATTTGGTTCTTATTAAGCTCGGCTTTTGCCTTGCTGTGTTTACACAATTATAACAACGCTTCGGAGTAAAAATGGAATATTTAAATAAATTTTGGAAATGGATTAAGGCAAACATTGCGGTTATAATTGTTGCTATGTGTTTCTCTATTTATGTTTGGGCTAACGTCAAAGTCAGTCAGGACCAAGCAAGCAAGGGTGAGGAAAGCTTTATGTGCAAAACCAGTTGTTTCCCTCAACAACACGAATATATTTACGTAGGCACTGCTGGTTCTTGCTGGTGTTATGAAGACAAAGAAAATCTTATAAAATTAAACAAGTAGGATTATGCCTTGTCGAAGATTCCATGGAAAAAATACGATCTACATATGGAGGTCGACGGACAATCAGTTCATGCTGAGATAATTTGGTGGGCAAAGGATTATTATATTCTTATAAAGAAACCTTTCGAAATGCATCTGAAAGGACTTCATATGATGTACATGATTCCTGCTAGGTTTGTGATTGAAGAGGATCCTAAGGATTCGAATCCCGGGAAGCAGGTTCCCATTTTAGAGACTTGTAGATCGATGGTCGTGAGTGCAGTATCATGAGTGATTTCTACGTATATATAGTTGAATGCGCAGATGGGACGTATTATACCGGTATCACGACCGATGTTGATAGAAGAATTCTTGAACACAATTTTTCTTTTAAATCAGCAAAATATACCAGGTCCAGACGGCCAGTTAAGCTAGTTTATTCGCGATTAATCGGATCTAGATCGGCGGCTTCGAAGGAAGAGTACAGGATAAAAAAACTGAGTAGGGTAAAAAAGAAAGATATAATTAATAAAAAGTCTGGAGAATAAAATATGTACGGAAAAAAGTATAGCCTAACAAGCCATTTGCTTCTGGAAGTAAAAACCGATACAAGATCGACCATCTTTCGAAAGATGAATTAGACTATAATTATTTGTACATTTTGATTCTAGAGTTTAATATAATGTATCCAAACAACAAGGAGACATTATGTCAGAACAAAAAACAAACGTTGCTCTAAAAACATTCATAGACAAGTACAAGACTATCGAAACAGAGATAAAGTTGCTTCAGGAAGATAAGAAAAACTTGATTGACGATCTTAAAGAAAACCATGGTATTTCACCTAAGGTTATTCGAAAGGCAATACAAGTCGCTAAGATTCGAACTGGAATGGGCGATGAAATTATTCAACTTGATCAGCTTGTAGATCAACTCGAAGGAACAATCGTTTAGGGGGTAGACAATGAAAAAGAGATCAACTATATGGCTAATTGATATTGACGGCACGGTTTGTGAAGACATTCCAAATGAGCAATCCTACCTCTTTGGCGCCGCAAAACCCTTGCCTGGTGCTTTAGAAAAAGTGAAACAGTTTTACGACCGCGGAGATCGGGTAACCTTCTTTACTTCTAGAACTTCTGAACATGCTGAGATTACAGAGGCATGGCTCAAGAATCACGGCTTCCCCTTTGAGTCAGTCTGTTATAATAAACCTAGGATTAATGAAGGCGAAGAGTATCATTGGATTGACAATAAATCTGTCTATGCATCATTCCTTCCGGAGGGCTTACGATGAAAACAATTGATGAAAAAGAATTTAACGATCTTATTAGTAATGGGACAACCGTAGTACAATTCAGTGCTAGCTGGTGCGGCCCTTGTAAAACTCTAACTAAGACAATAGAGAACAACAAAGATTCATTCAATAACCCAATTTATAAAATTGATATTGACGATAATAGTCAATTGGCTACAGCTCTAGGGATTAAATCTGTGCCTACGATTATTAGATTCGAAAACAAAGAAGAGAAAACTCGATTAGTTGGAGCACAGGGAGTAGAAAAACTTGCTGAGCTAACTATTTAATCATTCAATCCAAGGTTAGATTATGTCACCATTACCGTTACTTGCATTTCTGGCTGCATGTGCTAGCGATATCGCCATCATCACAACAGATCCGAAGGTACCAGAAGATACTGAAGATTCTCCTATCGTTGATTCTGAGAATGATACAGAAAATCCAGAGCCTTCAAGTCAGCCGGCATATGAACCGTCGGCTGAGCCTTCATCTGAAATGACTGATCTAACTATAGGGTTTGCAGAGATATCATTGACTCAAATTGCATGTCCAGCATGCATGGGAGTTTATTCTGAGTTCGACATATCAGCTAGTCTTAAGTTACATCAACCAACGACTGGCGGATATACAGATGAGATTGTACAGCCAGGTACATGTGTGACTCAAGAGCTGGGTTCTTATGTGAGTTCTACACCTCTGGACATTCCTGGGATTGCAGGTTTTAATTCTATTCAGCTTTATCCAACCGGTCCAGCTGAATGGACTGCGACCAGTCTGCAGGAGTATCAAATACCTCGTCGACAGCCCATAACGATTGTCACGGACAGTGGCACTATTCCAAATGCCTTTGAAACCCTTGAAGGGTTTGATGACGTTCAGCCCTGGGAATTAAGATACGTCGATCCTTCATATGCATTCGCGGCCGTAGTATCAAAACAAGGAACGACTTTTACCTGGTATCCCGTCATCACTGGCGCGTTATTTGAGGTAATGGTTGTCACATATAGCCCAGATGGTTCACAGATTCTAGGCCTAGTGTCTTGTATGGAACCAGACATGGGCTATATGACGATACCTGGGAGTTATTTTCAGTCATATCCTACGTGGTCTCTGACAGCAATATATTTGACACGGCACAGAATAGACCGTCAGCCGGCATATGATTTTAACGGCTATCTCGAGTCCCATCAAACCTGGACGGTTTTGGGGACTGGACACATCGAATAAAATAAATAAAAAAATTATACAACAAACAAAACCATAATAATATATAGAGAAATAAATGGAGGTGCTTAATGCGCATTTTATTTTTGGCTGCCATCATGATGGCATGTACATTAACTTCTAAAGAGAAGACTGTAGTTGAAACAACAGAAACAACAACAGAGGAAATCAAAACCGATCAGTCAGATGCAACGGTAACGGAAAAAAAACCTGGGCAGACAACAACTGCTAATACCGAAACTACAACGGACCAAACTACCGTCAAAACAACTGACAACACAGATCAAACAGAAAACAAAACTGAAGAGGTAACCAATGATTAATTTATTGCTAACAATGTTCTTGGCCTGTGGCGACAAAGAAGCAGAAGATACTGCAACTGAAGAAGTCGTCGAAGAGACTGACACTGCCGCAGATCCAGAAGATACAGCTGCTGAGCTTCCGGAAGAAGAAACAGAAGAATCTGAAGAAAGCGAAGAGCCGGCCGAATAAATCGGCTAAAAAAAATACACAAACTCTCCCCCCCCAAATGTGTTTTTAAGCCTAGGATTTTTCCTAGGCTTTTTTTGTAAACTAAAATATCTTATTGTATAATGACTTATAACAAAGGAGTTATGCATGTTTGATGAAAAAACAAAAACGTTCTTGATAAAGGCGATGACTGATGGAATCGATTGTGAATTTTCAGACGAATCAGAGATTAACGAATACATCGATAAACTCAAGACAACTATAGAAAAAAACGATAGAATTGAATCGTCTCTAATGGGAGACCATGATGGCGTATTATTAGAAGACAAATATGGTGTGGCGTACGCTATAATCAAATTTACTCGATCGTTGATTAGTTTTGCTTTGTTAGTACCCGAACCTGAACTTGACCAACAACAGACACGTGATTTTGGCAGAACCGTTCTAGCATGTATATCAGTCTTTGCAGAGAATAACGCCAAAAACAAAATGGGAAGTACAAAACCTAAAAGTACTCTTGATGCAAGCAAATCGTTTACATTTGAAATTTCAGAAATAGGTATTATAGTTTAGGAGATAAAAATGCCAAGACCACTAAAAAACAACGAACTTAAAGAAAAAATCCAATTAATTGAATCGAGGCTCGAACTGGATAAAAGTAGCTTCGAACAACAGAAAAAGATAAACATACTGTATGCTGTTTTATTTTTAGCTGTATTTGCGTGGAACGCATTGTTTTAGGGAGGCAACTTAAATGCGACAAGACACCCGGGTCAATAGAAAATACTATGACATCATTGGACATATTGCAAAAACCAAAAAGAAAGACAAGAGTCTTTATGACAGGGCAAAAAATTATCTAAGGCAATTAAATCCGGAATGGGACGATGTGAAATTAGAGACTCACATACTTTGGGACGTGAGACAATATTTCGTGCACATGCATAAAAATAAATCTGCCATATAGGATATGCTTCAAAATATACCATACTTATTTGATAGGGGGAGGCAACAGCTTTCATATCTATTGATTAGGTATGGTTTTTTGTTGACTATAAATGGATTTTAGAGAGAACGATATCGTTGTCATAAAGGGAAAAAGGTATACAGCTGAAAAAGAAGAGCTCATTGCTGAAATATACAGGATATTATTCGTAGGTCTTCATGACCTGATAGTAGTGGCTAGATCAAAATACGGAAAAACACCTTTTAAGGTAAAAAAATCTGACTGTATTTCTCTTCGAACCAAATACCAAGAATCATATCCAGATGTTCAGTCTGATATTAAGATTGGTTCGCTTGTTTTGGGTATTGACACAAATTACGATGGTACAATTCAAAAGCAAGTAGTTGGTCATGTAATACAAATAATAGATAACCATAATTCAATGAAGTATTATGTTATTAACTCAGATAATCAAGATACCATGTTTGAAAAAGATAAAGTTTTATTATTACAGTGAATTTAAATGCAGTATATTTATATTGAACACATGTTCCATGGGGTAATCAAAGATGGAAAAGAGAGGTTATGCTTGGAGTCCTCTTCAGGATTTGTACGAAAACATTGAACTGGATGGAGGATTTGTTAATGCTCATGCTCACCTAGACAGAGCATATACGGTGTCACCGGAGATGATGGAGCTTACAAAAAATCATCTCCACGAAAAATGGAAACTAGTCGACGAAATAAAAAGAATCAGAACAGTTGATGATTATCGTTTTGATATATCTTTAATTTTAGAAAACCAGAATAAAAAAGGAGTAAGGACTGTTTGCTCATTCATAGACATTGATGAAGTAGTTGGCTACAAGGCCATAGATGGTGCCGTGGCGGCCAGAAATGATATGGCTAATAGAACCAACCACTTCCCAACAAAGGTTCTCTACGCATGCCAGACATTAAAAGGAGTGCTTGACGAAAAGAACTTTGATTTAATCCAAAATAGAATCGAAAGTTTTGATATTATTGGTTCACTTCCCGGCGCCGATAAAGGTAGAGAAGCCGAACATTTGGACGTTGTTATGAAACTAGCAAAGAACCATGGAAAAATGTTGCATGTTCATGTCGATCAGTTAAACACTCCGGATGAAAAAGAAACTGAACTACTTTGCAGGAAAACTATTGAACACGGCATGGAAGGAAGAGTGGCTGCCGTTCACTCTATCTCTCTCGCGGCTCATCAAAAAAACTACAGACGAGAAGTGTATAAGATGGCCAAAGACTCTGGCATGATGTTCATCACATGTCCAACCGCTTGGATCGATCATCCAAGAACTGAAACTCTTATGCCTTTTCATAACGCTGTAACACCGGTTGACGAGTTATTAGAATACGATTTGACAGTAGCCATCGGATCAGATAATATACACGACATATATAAACCGTACGCTGATGGAGACATGAGAACAGAGTTAAGATTTCTTCTCGAGTCATGCAAAATATACGATGAAGATCAGCTAAAAAACATTGCAACTGTTGGTGGTTTGAAGGTTTGTGGCATAATTAAGTAGAAGAATATATAGGAGTTATCTATGAATAAAAAATGGTCAAGATCTGACGTTGTTAACTGGATGAAAACAATAAATGAATGCGGCTGTGAGGATGAAAGTCACAGTGTGCATGGAGACACAATGTTTAACGCGTCATTCGAGCCCCATGTTCTTCGAGGTGTCGTACAACAAAAGCTTGGCTCAATGAATGCCATGTGTCCAGACTCTTACGAGAAGGCAGCCGATTTTGTATGTCAAGATCCACATGCTGTCTTAGAAATGATAAAGCCATTAATGGCTCAGATTGGAATCGGATGTCCTCAGTCGTTTGCAAAAGCGATGGCAGACGTATTTTACGCCGGCCAGGATATGGGTATTGTAAAACCATTCAATACTGACAAATAATGGAGTTCAAGTGATTAAAGTAGGAAATCAAGTAAGTTTATTCAACAATATCGGAAAAGAAGGTGTAGTCATTGGTCTTAAACCCGTAAAGATCAACACGAGTTTTACGCAAGGAACGGCGACCAACTCATGGGCAATAATTATCCAGTGGAAAGACGGAACAACAAGTACTCATCCGATCGGTGATGTAATGAGAATAGACTAATTTTTGCCAAAAATATTTTTGGATCGTGTAATGTCATTGCATAATAGTGTAATCTTAATTTCAAAGGACGCCAATGGTGTCCTTTTTTAGTTTTTAGAGCATACTTATAATTGGGGGTAAATTATGTATGAATTTAAAAGGAGACACCAAAGATGGATTTAGACCTGGACAGATTATTTTCTATGCTAAAGCTCACTTAGCTTTGCTTATCAAACCGGAAAATGGTGAAGATATATGGTTGCCGGGATTATTCGTAAATTACTTAAACGCATCAAAAGAAAGCTGTATAATAACAGATGTGAAGGGGTTAGCGATCGAATGTCCTACATATATGATCCAGAAGGTGTATTAAACAAAAACCATTTTGTCTATCTAACGTTAGGTACCTTAGTTTATTTTGGCCCGGTAACAAATACAGGGAATAATCGGCCGATAGGTATAATTATCGATGTAGCTTATTCTAAGTACGTTGCTGGAGAATGCATATTCACTGTATTTTCGCGTGGCGACTTAATTGAAACAAAGTTTGTTTATCCAGTTGTTGAGGAAATTAAATGAAATATTTGAATGAATCCAGCCTTGATGAAGGCTTTATGGACCATCTAAAAAAACTTACAAAATTAGGTGAGATGGGATCCAAGGCAAAAGCTATTTTTACAGCTTTGGCTAGTTTTAAAGATGGCGACGCAACAGAAGCAACGATGGCTTTAATTGAGCTTATGCCACAGGGCGACGACGCAAAATCATTCAAGGGAAAGCTTTTAAAGTTCATTGAAGAAAATCAAGAAGTCATATCGAAGATTAAGTCTTCAGACGATGTGGAGAAGGCCATCGAAGCTATTGATCCAGAAAAGATTAAAGAATTTTCTGAAAGCAAAGAAGGTTCTTGGCTCAAAGACTTTAAAGCATTCGTAGTGAAGAATGAGGAAAAGTTTCAACAGATTTTGCAAGTGATCACTAATGGTGATCTCGGAGATTTTGAAGATCTTTCTGGTTTTGAAGTACCTAGCATGGTTCGTACGAAAGCAGAGCAGCTGCTTAAGAACGTATCTGAAAAGGCAGGTGAACAAGCCGACAAGATATCTGGATTTCTAGACATGGTTGCAGAACTTCCTGTGTCTTCTGAAGAAGTAAAGACAGAATCCCGCAATCTATTCAATGCATTGTCAGACTCTACCTTAAATGAATCTCTAAAAAATTTAGCTGAAACATGCTCAAAGATCGGTAACGGATATATTGAAGTCGACATACCTTTGAATGATTATCCAGAAGAACACACTTCAAGCGATGGTAGGATGTTTGACTATGGCTCCGACAAGTCTGATTCGCATGAGGGTCGTATGACAAAGGCTAAGTTGTTCAGATTAGCTCAGATGGCGCAGAGTCTCCACGATCGCATGGAAGACGGCGATGATTTACCTGAATGGGTTCAGGATAAGATTACCACTTCTGAAGATAGAATCAGCTCAGCACATGACTACATTGACTACAAGATCCGGAGAACAAAATGAGAAATAAATATAGTTTAAAATCACGTGTGCTCGGAAAAAAAGTATATTCTGACAAAGTTAGCAGTATGTACGAGTCCTTGGTCAGGTCTAGAAATGCTGATGAGAAATTTCCGAAATGGCTAGAGGCTTTAATTAAATTTAAAAAAGATAAATTCGGTGGAGAGGTAGAGTTCGATTTTAAAGCCCCGAAAGACATGTCTGAAATTGAATTTAGTTTAAATGCAGACTATTCGAAGGCATTGCGTATATATCAAAAATTAAAAAACATTCCAGCTGGAAATATCGACAAAACCAAGGAAGAGGAATATAAAAAAGATATCGCTGAATACGTCAAACTTTCGAAAGATATCAGACGTAATCTTAAGAAAATATTTAAAAAGGGAAGTCTGGGCAGAAGAATGGAGCCCGACCATACAAAGAAGTACTTTAAGAACACTGGTACCCTGGATATAGAACCGATGCAGGACTTCTCTTTCAGGGTTAAGCCACAGACCGGTCGAACGGTCGACTTTGTCGATGATGAAGGAAACAGAACTCCGATTGGTCTAGACTCAGATCAGCCAGCAAGGAGACCTTCTCAGGCACCGCAATCAGCAAGGGTGCAGGATGATTTTACAAATACAACAGTAAAGACATCTTCAGGAAGTGAGTCGCTCGGAGATTTTTTGAAAAGATTAGTTCAAATGTCTGGAGTGCCTGATCAGCAATCTGCCGGCCGTTTGGGTGACGCCAAAAATTATCCGCAAAATCAGCCTTATGATCCAACCAAACCTTCGAAAATAATTTTAAAATTCAGCCATAAAGGCGAAAAGTATAAATTTGAATTAGATAAAACCCAGACTGTCGGTCAAAAGTTAGGATTACCAATGGCTGAGTCAGATCAGCTTTCTAGAATTTCAGGCAATTTATTCAAGAAAAACCAAAAAAATAAATGGGCTGCAGTTTCTACGCCTTCGCCGACTGTTTCTGAACACCTGGTTGCTGCTATACTTAATGCTGATTTAAGCTCGAAGAATACCGTTACCGTCCAGACTGATAGTTTTGTTCAAGGAGATTCGGTTGCATTTGATATCAAAGCCGGGGGTGGTACTAAATGGGAAGTTAAACAGCTCAAGAAAACTAAAACAGGTCCAACAACAACAACGGAGACGCCATTCGGCAAAAAAGGGCAAGCCGCTGGGTCGGCAGCAACCGGAGTTGGAATGAGGCAATTGACTGGCAGTAAAGTTAAAGTTATGAAGGGATTTCTTGATCTGTTTGGTAAAACAACAGATTTGGCCAACTCAATCCAGCCGGGACACAAAGGGTTGGCTGAAAAGCTTTTGAAAAAAAAGGGAGGTACAAAGCTTACCAAGGCTGCCGGAACTCTTCAACCGTGGCGAGTTAAAAAGTTCGAAGATCTTGGTTCTAATGATCCTCTTTGGGTAAACAGTAGTGCTAGTGACGATGAAGAAGGAAGAACCCTGTTCGCCACTCTTGATGTTCTCGAGGGTAGTGGCGCCTTTGGAGAGGATAGTAAAGTTCCGGAAGGGATTATGGTTGTTGCAACCAGTCTGTATGAATCGGTCAGAATGACTGAAAAAGAAATCGATTTTATTAATAATTCAGGGGCTGGGACAGATCTGGCCGCCGGTTCTCGTTTAGGAGACAAATCTAATTATAGTTTTACAGAGTTGTGGAGCGAAACTAGG
>Ga0102963_1000095_pt1 | contig 35428 bp, 38 predicted proteins | sample SalPon2_C_H2O_MG_2_FD_84522 | JGI IMG/M metagenome (GOLD analysis project Ga0102963, IMG submission 84522) | Salt pond water microbial communities from South San Francisco under conditions of wetland restoration - Salt Pond MetaG SF2_C_H2O_MG | ecosystem: Environmental > Aquatic > Non-marine... | reverse complement strand
TTTATAATCGCTATACCATTCATAAGCATTAGTTTCAGGTCTGCTATATACTTTTATAGGCTTATAAGAGGTATTAGTTCTAGAATAAACTTCATCGAAGTCTAATCCTAACTTACTACATAACACTTCACCATCCTTTAAAATATCGAGTTTCATACCTTCAATATAAGGTGTAAAATACCCTACTCTTTCAGCATCCCAATTTCCAATTCTGAAAGCTGCATCATCTGCATCTCTAAACTCTTGTCTGCAATCTGGATAAACGCTGAAATCACCTGCATGAATACCCAAAGCGATATCACAAGTTTCACCTGTTTTATTTGCTATAGATAAAGCAACTGCTTGAGTAATAGAAGCAAACATTTTATTTCTATTGGGTACAACTGTTTCTTTCATATTATCTTGCTCATAATGTCCTTCCGGTACATCATCTCCACCTGAAACTAAAGCTGAATCTAGTAAATCTACTAATCCATCTAATTTGATTTGACGATAATTAATTTTAGAATACCTTTCACTAAATCCATTTTCACCGTGATCATGAGGATACACTCTCATAGGATTATCGTTTAGATAATCTACTAATGATTGAGCTCTTTCTAGCTCTACTCTGTGTTTTTGACCATAGTCAAAGCTAATAGCGGTGCAAGTGTCATATTCTGTTAATGCTCTAAGTAGCAAAGTGCTGCTATCCATGCCCCCTGAGAGGCTAATTACGCAATGTTTTTTTGTTTTACTCATTTTGTTTAAATTTATAACTGCCAGGTATTATTAAGCGTATAGGCAAACGCTTTTATTTTACATTTTATATATGATTGAACATACGAAAAAATAGTTGAAAATCCAACTCCCCCTATTAAAAGAGTCCATAAGTTTGGATGATAGTGTTCTCCACAAAGTCCTAATGCATGTCTTATGAATTCTGCCATATTATTCTTCTACAAATTCTGGTTCACTATAATCATCAATTGGTTTATCTCTTACTAAGTCCCAATCTGCATTATCTATGATTTCTTGTTGAAGATCTTCATCACCTGTTTTCCATTGTGCTAATTCTTCTTCTGTTAGCACATATTCTTCCCATCTGTAATTACAATAATTTACATTTCTTGTTAACTTTGCCATAACTATTTAATTTTTAAATTATTAATTCTTCTAAATTTAGTTGTATTATGAACAACATTTAAATAATCAATTTTTGAAAAATCTATATCAAAATAATCATTCATATTTGCTTTTGGTTTTGTATTTAAACCATTACCATTATACCAAGTACCTTCTAAAGCAGCCATTACTGGGTTAGAAGTATCAATTGATTCTATTCTTGGATTATTATCATACCAACCAAATTCTTGTGGGATTGAACAACCTAATAAATGGAATTTAATATCCTTTAATTGGTCTAATTTAAATAAACCTTGTACAAATCGTACTCTACCTAATGCTTTTCCCATATCTGAGTTAGTATGTGGAAAGAAATCATTATACCAAGTAGCACCATAAGATACACATAATTTATCATATCCTAAATTAGCTAATAAATTAGCACACAAATAGGCTTGGTTTTTATTTTCACCTTGAATTACAGCTGTGAGTTTAGTTTTTTTAGGATATTTAAATTGTTTCCAATATTTAGCTTGAGCTGCTGTTTCAGCACATTTCATCCAAACATCCGGGACTATAAATTCATCTGGTTCTATTACACTAACCCAATAACGTAATCTTTCATGGTTATATGCTTCTCCTAATTCATGAAGTGAGTTATCCATAATAATGTAACGACCATCTGCTTTTGCATCCATAAAATATTGTAGATATTCTTCATCTTGATCAAACAAGTGAGGAAGTGCATAGTCATAATCATTGTATTCAGGTGAGGATGTTAAAAGACATCTAGGTACTTCATGTGATATCATCATAATTTATAACTTTTTATATTTCCAAATATACGAAGAAGATGTTGCTTCTCCACCTTTTCTTAAAGCGTTGGTTATAGCTGTTGGATTCCCATTTACTGAGATAGCAGCTTGTTCTATGCTGGGGTGTTCGGCAATAAGGGTATTGTCTTTATCATATTGTAATATAGCTTTGGCATTTTTAGGATTTGGTAATCCTTTTTTACCTTTACTTATATTTAACCTATGTTCTTCACTTAGTTTTTTACCTTTTCTATGTGATGGGATTCCTTTTTTAGCCATACTCATATTTAATCTATGTTCTTCACTTAGTTTTTTACCTTTTCTATGGGAAATAGCACGTTTACCTTTATTTTTTTTACCTGCTATCCCCATTTTTAATCGGGTGTTTAAAGTGTGTTTTTTTACTCCGTTACCTCCCTTATTACCATTTAATCCCTTGTAGTACGAGTCATATTTTTTAATATAATATTTTTCTTTTAATATTAAATCCTCAGTATACTCCAGTATTTCAAATATATGAGAATCCCAACCATGTTTTCTCCAGGATTCCAGTATCAAGGGTTGGGTTCTAATATTACCTCGTTCATAATCTTTGATTCTTCGTTCTAAATCACTTGTACACCCAATATAAATTTTACCTTCAGGGTTTGTTATTTTATAAATTCCACTTTGCATAATGTTGTTTTATTATACGTATGTGGGAGACAATAAAAAATGTGGGAGACAGTAACTCATTTATATAAACTTTTTGATGGTCGTCCTCTACGCTTTAATGGATAAGGTATAGGAATAACTTTATATTTTTCTTCTATAATATAATAAAGATCAATTATTTCTCCACTACATTTTAACATTTCTTCTAAAACCTGTTTTCTATTACATTTAAAATATTTAGTAAATTCAATAATAAGAGAATCTAATCTTTCCTTTTCATCTTTTTCAAAATCTTCTATTAGACGTTTTCTACGAGCTAACATTAAAGCTGATTTTTCTAAATATTTTTGATAATCACCATCACATTCTTTTAATGTATCATTTAATTGATATTCACACCAATATATTTGCGCTTTATAACATGAAAAATCAAAATCACCATTAAGTATACGATCACGAAGAGGCTGTCGTTTATCTAATATTTTGTTCTTAGGAGCATATAATCTCCACCATCTAAATTGGTTGTAATTTAGTTTTTGGTACTTAGATAATTGTTTTTCGACTTGTTCCCTTGATAAAGGAGGATTATACATAACTCTTATTTTACCTAAATATACGAAACCTATTTTACTCTATCAAATAATCTGCCCATTTTGTTCCTTTAGTATCTATATTTGGAAATTTAAATATATATTTTTTACCCCCAAATTCTAATGTTTTAATAAAATCTGTTGGCACCACAGCACCTGAATCTAAAAATATTGGCATACCCATTCCCACTTCGAATATAACATCTATTCTTACTTTTACTTCATAAAAATTAGCTAAATTTCGTTCAAATTCTTCTAATTCTTTCCAAACACCTCTATTTAAACCTTGGTGTTGTAAAGCACAGTTTAAATAAGAAAATGTTTTTTTAAGTGTTTCTTTATCACAATTAAAAGAAGCAGCGGGAGCTAAATGGCCTTTATCCCAAATATTATTTTTGTAATCATCATTATCTGAGGTATGAATTTCATCATCTTTATAAAAATCCATTCCTTGTCTAGAAGCATCTCCTTTAGGGCATTGTACTGTATATTCTACCCATAAAGGTTGTTCTTTTTTTTGATCGTATTCTACTATAAAAATATCTGTTTTTATTACTTGACTTTGTAGTAAAAGAGGTAATAGTATTAATAAACTAATAAGTTTTTGTTTCATCATTATCTAGTGCTTGTTTTAATTTATCTATTTGAGATTGTATTTTATTTTTTCTAAAAGCAGATAAGCCGGGGTGCATTTGGGATTTTAAATTTTTAAGTTGGGATCTAGCTGTTAAGATTTCATTTTTATCTACAACCCCATCTTGGTTTAAATCTAGAATATTTTTATTACTTTTTTCTATTTTATCTAATTGCTCAAAAAATTCTTCCTTAGATTTTACTTCTTCAGCATCTTTAACTTCTATATCTTTAAGATTAATAAAGGGAGTAACTTCTACTTTAGTTGGTTTATCACTATTTGTAGTAAATTCCCATTCGGGTTCATCTTCTAAACCATCATTTAAAGTTGTATCCCAAACCGAAGTAATATTTTCTTCTACTTCTTCTCCGTATAAATTTTGCCTATACTTTTTTTTTGGATATGCTTTTTCAAATGCAAAATTTGCTGCAACAACGAGTGAAATGGCTAAAGGATCAAATACAAATATAATCACCAATAACAGGATGTTGATGATTTTATCCATTGATACTCCAGTTAAACCCGATAGATACTGTAATGGACCTAATTCCCCAGCTACTTCTGTGTTGTTATCTAATTCTAATACTTGTAATTGAAATTTACGTAAACTATCTGCTGCTATTTCACGTTGGGATTGTACATTTTTCCTATTTTCTTCTTCAACTTTAATCCTAGCTTGTGCAGCCCTAAGTTCGGAAGTTGATATTGTGGTTCTAACGCCTCCAACCACCGAGGTGTCTCGTACTTGGATTTGTTGAGACCTAGCATTGGAAAGAGTACTAATATTGTTAGATATTCTTTTAAGTTCACCATCATATCTTGTAACGTCCGCACCATAAAAATCTATTTTTTGTTGTATAAATTTTTTCTCATTTTCTACAGCCGATAGTTTAGAATAAGTTTCTTGATAAGCTGCAGATAAAAACCCATAAATGCCCATACTAGTAATTAATACTAATATTGTAGCTGCAATAGTTAAATATGTTCTAAGTAGTTTATTTAAATCAGTCCAGTACTGATATAAAAGGGATGCTATAACTAATTTAGCTACTTCTAAAGAACCAGCCATAATTATTACCTCAAAAGATGCACCAGCAAAAAGTTTGCTAAGGCCACTAACAGAATAGAAAGCGGCCGAAGCAGACACCGACAGGGCGGAAAATGCTATAATAAAAGGAAATATACCTTGTTTTAATTTTTTAAGCATGGTAATAAATATAGTAAAAAAATAGGGCTAAGACAACCTATTTTCTTATACCCTTATGCTTATCAATACGGTCTAAAATTTGATTTACAATATCTGTTTTAATAAAACCAGACATTGATGCATTTTTTAGGGCACTTATTAATTGAAATACTACTAGAGGCATAGTTACAGTTTCACTTAACCAACCTGCTCCAGGAATACTTTTTTCTATAACTAAAATTAATGTTAATATAATAATCCAAAAAACTAATGTTTTTAAGATTTTAAGGGCTTTATAAGTTTTAAAGCCCTCTCTTTTTGTTCCCGCTATTATCCCGAAAAATCCATCAGCAAAAATTAACATAGCAACAGCTAAATATTGTTCTGCGTTTTGCATTGTAAGTTCCATAAAATAGGAACATATAAAAGCTATTGACATACTTGAAGTTAAAATTGCTAATTTGATAGTTTTCATCTTATACTAAATCTTTTGATTCAATTAAGGTATAGGTAAATGAATTACCATATAAATTTTTAGCTTTATAAGCTAATTCCATTAATTGATTAAAATCTGATTCTTTTGAAAATACTTGACAACCAGCTGACCATTTGTCTATTTGGGTAGAACCTTCTACTCTTGAACCTGCTTTATGGATATTAATCCCAAAAATACCCTCTTTGATGTTTTCTTCAATCATATCATATTTACCATCTTTGTTATTGTCTCTATAAACTTTAACTGGTTTTTTCTGGCATAAAGCTTCATATTTACCTTGATGTTTTCTAATTTCATGAGATCCTCTATATTGATTAGGAACTAAAATAGCTACACCATCTTTATTAAGTAGATTTTTTTCCCAATGTGAACCTGGATCTGTTGTAGCATCAAATTCATGATATTTCATTTCACCATTTACTGAGTAAGAAACAGTTAATTTATCATCAAATTTATTTGTTACAACACCATGGGTGTCTGAATTTCGTACTCCAACTATATTTAGGTTGTAGTCACCGCCTTCAAACCATTTATATCCTTTAGATTCTACAGCTTTTTGAATTTGTTCTCTTGTATATGACATTATTCGTTATCTTTTTTTCCAAATATTTTACCTGCTTCGGCAATACCAAATGATCCTAAAGTAATAATAACAAATGAATTATAAATAAATTCATTAATTACTAAATCTTTTCCAAATATTCCTGAGCCTATATCAGCAAAGGCAAATATTGCCATAATTGCGAATGACATAAAACCTACTACGGTTTTTTCATTCATATCATTTTGATCTTTAAAAATGTCTTTGAAAGCCATCCATTTACGTTTTAAATAATTAAACATAAAATAACTAATTTAGGTGAAACAATATTTGTTATACATATTAAAACTGAAATTTAGATCCAATAGTTGCTGACCAAGTTAATGGAATTCCTGGAAGGGTCGTTCCTATTATATTACCTCCTATATTAAATCTAAACCTTTGAGTAAGCCCCACATCAAAATTTGAGCCTACTATATAAGTTATATGTTCGTTCCATACTAAATCTCCTTTTAATGTTTTTTCTTTAGTATTAAAAGTGTAAGAGACTGGATTGAATGCCAGAGCGAGCATTGGAGAAATAGTAACTCTTTTAGTTGGAAATGGTTTTGTACCAAATAATACACCAGAGGGCATTATCATTACAGTATCATCTACATTTATTATAGTGCCAGAGAGAGCATACCCACCTACGAATCCTTTCCAGAAGTTTTCTTTTTGACCTAAGTATACGTTTGACAAACCAAACGATGCTACTTTAGTACCGTATATGTACATAAAGTTAGCACTAACAGATTGTATCATCATTATACTTCCTCTACCGTAAGTAGAACCAAAATACAAATCATTTTTACCTGTTTTTGGGTTTCTTAAAAATAATTTTTCTTCTCTGTCATAATTAAAATATACATCTGATTTAGATAAACCTAAACTAAATTGCTTTAGGTTATCCCAAATCATAGCATTAGCAGAGTAAGTGGTAGTACCTGTAAGTGAAGATTGTGAAAATCCAAAACTAGCTGCTTGGGTTAATCTTCCATCTAGACCAGATTGGGTCATTATATTAGCAGCTACTGCTATAGGATTACGTTTTTTCTTTTCTTCTTTCTTCTCCTCTTTTTCTTCTTCTTCAGAACTTTCTTCTTCAGAACTTTCTTCCTCTGACTCTTCTGAAGATTCTTCTTCTACTTCTTCAGATTCAGATTTTTCACTTTCACTATCTTCTGAGCTTTCTGATTCAGTGCTACTTTCTTCTTCGGTGGATTCTTCACTATTTGTATCTGAAGTGTCTTCCTTTGAATCATTAGAAGTATCTCCTTCACTTTTGCCTCCGCTGCTAGTATTTTCGCTTTCACCTCCCGAATCTCCTCCTGATCCGCTTGACGAACTATTAGATTGGTCATCTCCACCCCCAGTGGAATCATTACCAGACGAAGAGCTATTAGATGAATCCGAAGACCCAGACGATGAGTTTGAAGAAGAAGAATTTGAATTTGTTGAACCATTTCCTGTATTTGTGTTACCATTAGACGTATTGGTAGATCCTGTTGAAGTCGAACCTGTGTTAGTAGATGCTGTCCCTGTTGTTGAACTTGTTGTTCCTCCTGCAGTACTAGCGGCATTAGTAGCAGCGTTTGTAGCACTAGAAGTAGCATTAGTAGTTGTCTGCTGTGTGGTTTGGTTTGTTGCTGTTGCTGTAGAGCATGGGCTTAAATTTTCCCACCAAAGGTATGTTTCATTAAGCCATGCTTCTAAAGTTCCATTCGTATATTCATCCCAAGTGAATGTTTTTACCCTATTATAAAATGCTACTACAGCTGAACCATTTACAAAGTTAGCTGTTACTATTGTGGTTTCACCAGTACATCTGTCTACAAAAGTTTGAGATATAGTTTGGGTCTGTCCTATAGATTTAAAACAGACAAATAAAAATAATATGTAGAGTAGTTTTCGCACATTAATGATCAAATATACGTTTGCGTATCATCCTCTTTACTACTTTAGCTACTGCTGTTTCTAAAGCTTTCTTGGTTGACGTACCAATTGAAGACTGGTTAAATTTAATTTCTTCTAAATTTTGATCATTTAATAGAGTCATTTCTCTTGTTGTTGTAGCTTTACCTAAACCTGAACCTGTCATATACAGGCCTGTTTCAGCATCGACCATCTTAACTTGAAGACCTAACCTAGTAACTAAGTTACTTTTAACTCCATCTTTTAAGCTAATATTTTCATCTTCCGAAATAGAAAAGTCATATACTTCTATATAACAAAAGTATTTAGCAAGCATAATCTTACCTTTAATGTTAATTTGGTTTGCAGTAAATCCTTTCTGGGAAGCTTTGTATTGAGAAACCATTCTATTTTTAATTTCGTCTTTAGTTTCAACGAATTCAAATCTAAATGTTTCATCTAAGAATGCTACTGTTATATTGGTAAGACCTAACCCTACACGGTAATCTCCTAGTTCCGGGTATTGTGATAGTACTTCATCACTAACTCCAATATTAAGGAGGGCGACAGTAACTGGGTCTCCGTTATATTCTGGAACAGACCAGATAGATTCTCTTGATTCAAATCCAGCTGTATAATCCTCAGTAGTTGTTTTGCCTAGTACTTGACCAAATGCTACATTTAGCCCAAGTAAAAATACGATAAAATATTTCATATTAGATATAATCGAATACCCCAAAAGTAAGATTATTAAATTGGGTTGGATTAGTTAATAATTCAAAAGCTAATTTTACTATTCCTAATGTAGCTAGTACAAAAAGGAATGTTATCCATGCCTTGAAAATAACTTCGATTGTTTTACTAATAAGATTATCTTGTTCTAATTTATAAAAACTAAGAATACTAAGAATTACTTGGCTTAGCCAAAATTTCTTTGTATGTTGTAATAAATAATTCATGGTTGTCATTTTAATTGTTATACTCTTCACTTTATATTAAAATCAACTGGAATTGAGAAGACCTGGTTGCCGCCGGGTCTTCCGTTTTTACCAATCGAATTCTTCTTTTCTTTTTTCTGTTTCGGTTTTTTTAGGTTGAACTTTTTTAACTATTACTTTAGGTTGAGCTTTTTGAAGTATTACTAAAGTATCTTTAGTAGATTCTTTTGGTTGTTCTGCTACTACTTCTATTGCTTCAGGTGTTTCAAGACCTAATGCAGTTTTAATTTCATTTAAAAAAACTGTACCTGCTGTTGTTAAAGCTACACCTAATGCAGCTATGATTTGATTTTTAATTTGTTGGAAAAATCCTCCTTGTTGTTCTTCTGACATAATTTATAATTTAGAGAATACTGTTACTCCTATTAATTGATTGCTTTCATTGGTAAGCTCTAATCTATAAGAACTTACTTCTAAAGTATTAACATATACTTTTAAAATATTGTCTCCTTCTTTACCCTGTATCTTTTCTTGTGAAATCAACTCACTATTCAAACCGTGTTTAATTTTTATTCTATAAATACCGTCTGATGGAAGTTTTACATTCATTGCTACTTCACTTGATACATTTAGGTTTTCTAATTTAAGTCCTTGTAATTCATCGATTACTAGAGATTGAGGAACTTCTTGATCAGGTTGTAGTACTATAATTTCTTCGTCTTTAGCACAGCTAACTGATAATATTAATAAGAATATGGTTATAATTTTTTTCATTTTATTGTATATTAAATTTTACTTTTGTACCATCAGCTTTAACTCCTTCAGTTAATTTAAAAGTAATTAACCCTGAAGTATTTTGTATTGCTTGGTTAGGAGTGAAGATAAGTTTATAAGCATTGCCTATTTTTATACTTACATCTCCATCCTGATCTAAAGAACCAATATTTACTTTTGCTAAATTTTCTTTATGATTAGCAAAGTTTGTCATTTCATTTCCAGTATCAAAAATTACATTGTCTAAAGTTAAGATGGTTTCATCATACTTAATATTAAATTGAGTTCCTATTACTCCTTCTTCTTGTAAGTTTATTGTAAAATGTACTTTACCATCTATAAGTTCAGATACTATATCTAAATTTGATTGTATAGGATCTTTTAGAGCATTGGTAGTTAATCTGGACATTGCTTGAGCTTGGGCCTGATTCCCAGTAGTTGCTCCTGTTGCTGTTGGAGTATATGAATGTGAAAAATCAGGATCACCTTTAAAAGCGTGTGCAAAATTATAATTTACAGTCCCTTCTACAATTGTGAATGTATGTTTTAGACCAAAATAATATTCATTAGAAGAAACTCCAAATGTAGCAACATCACGACTTAAATTAAAAGCACCGTTGGCTATTGAAGTAAACCAAGTGCTACCGGGATCTACACCATTAACATGGGCTAAAGCTACGTATGAATCTTGAAAATCAACATTACCTGAATTAGTTACTTCTCCTAATTCATATTGTATTTGGTATTCAAAAGAACCTCCTTGACCACCAGGAGTATTTCCTGCTGATATAGCTTCTTGAAATATAATATATGCATCTGTTACGGTTAATACTTCATCCAACCATTCTGGTGTTTGGTTTATATGAGTATGTACCCAATAAGTTTCACCAATAATTAATCCACTTATCTCTGCTTCTCCATTAGCATCAAAATTCCCACTTTTAATTGGTAGTTCATTTGCATCTGGGTATCCTCCTTCAGTTAATTGATTTGAACTGTAAAGAGAATAACCAAAGTCTGTGGCATGATTTGCTTTTGCAGGAGTATTTAGTACTATTTTAATATTACCTGCTCCAACTCCTGTTACTGTGGATAAAGATATTGTTTGAGTCCCTGCCTGTATGTCGTATAATCCAGAAGCATCTCCTATATCTTCTAGTTTAGCAAAGTTAATTTTAGTTACATTATCATAATTTGAATAATTTGTTCCTTGTCTGTCTCTAACTCTAAATCTTATATAAGTTAAAGGAGTTGAAGAAGGAAGAGTATTAGAAGCTTGAATTGTTAATCTACCTACAGACCAATCTGCAGATGAAGGATAGGAGTTAGTCCCTGCTTGGCTTGCTCCAGATGCCCACCAACTATATTGCCCATCTAGATCATTATCGTTTATAGCGTCATTATCGTCAAATGAATAACCAGTCCAATTATTCCAACTTGTTTGTGTATTGGCAGGAAAAGATAAAGATGGATCGAAAGTATTATCGACTAATTCTAATAATTTATTATTCCATTGTAAATCAATATGGATAAGATCTGGTGTGATATTATTATTGTCAATCCATTCAACTTTAACAGTAATAATATCTCCTACAGCAAATGCATTTGTATCGTTATCGATATAGCTATGGCTAACATACCCATCTTGAGCTATTAAAGTAAGCGGTAAGAGTAATAAAAATAGTAATTTTTTCATTATAATTTTAATTTATCTATAAGTTGTTCACAAACTTTTTTAAGTGCAGAGGATACACCAGCTTGAGAAAATTTTCCCCCATCATCTATAATTAAAGTAGATGTTGAAATAGACTTAGAAGTCCCTTTTGCAGTAACTTCTTTTACTACTTTTCCATCTACTATTAACCTTGCACCTGCAATAATTTGAGTGATATCAACTTTACGTCCATATGCTGCCAATTGCATGCTGTTTTTCTTTACGTCAAAGTATAGTAGTTCGACTTTAATACTTTTTGATGCATTTTCATCTAAGTAATAGTCTTTATCTTGAATTACTTCTTCTAGTATATTCTTTACACCAAAAGCTAGGTTACGGTTACCTGCAAAAGGCCCCATAACTATGTTATTGGTAACTTCTTGTATGTGTATAGTTTCTTGACTATACGCATTAATGCCTATCATTAAGGCAAAAATGAAATATATTAATCTCATATTTAACTTTTTAGTTAAAAAAACGGTTGGAAAAACTATTGAATTGAACAGTGTTGCCGCACTATTCGGAGTATAAATATAAAAAAAAGGAGCGCTATTGCACTCCTTTAATAATAATTTTATTATAAATTATTTTTTAATTTTCTCTTCTTTCTTCTTTTGGGTAAAAATCAAACCTATCATGTTCAGTAGGGGTTGATAATAAAATCCCAGGATTTATATTATCTTTTACTGTTTCTTGGTAAATATAAGACATCCAAGTTTGTTCATAGGGGTGGACCCAAGTTGTTTCTAAAAACATTTTTTTATTTCCTTCACGGGATACTATTTGAGGCCAATTACAATAATAGATTTCCCCAGTTGCATAAGCAATCCCATCATACGATTTTATATTTTGGTATTTTAAAAAAGGAGCAGCTTTTACATCATTTGTTTCTTTTGTAGGGTTTTCCGGGAAGTATTTTTGTCTAGTATCTTGAGGGACATTATGCCAAGCCCATTGTAAATCGTTAGACCCAAAAAATTCAGTATAATTTAATTTTAAAAAATCAAAATTTTCTTTATTGGCAATGTCTAAAGATCTTTTATACAAGTTTTTTATTTTTCGAATAAATCCATTTTTACAAGTAATATCGGAACCATTATAAAAAAACATATCATCCTCAAAAAATAGATAGTAATCCAATTCTTCTTGTTTATCAAAATGTTCGGCTATAAATTGTCTTCCGCCACAAATTCCTATATTATCTTGGTGGATTTCTTCAAAACCAAATTCTTCACATAACTTATCATACTCTTCAAAAGTAGATTTATCTATTGAATTGTTTAATAAAAACTTTTTAGGTTTATTTAAATAATCAGGATCATATTGTTTAAAGGATTCAATTAATGTTTTAAATTGATTTGGGGAATTATAAGTAATGACATACAAACCTACATTAGAATAATTTATAGGTTTTAAATTTACTTTTTTAGATTGAGATTTGATTTTAAGTTGATCATTTTTTAAATCTTCAAAAAATTTATTTATTAACCCATTATCTTCAATTTCAGCATAACTTACTAATTCAGGATATTTGTAAACCATAATAGAAAAAATAGATTCTTCAGTACCCATATACCCTTGATTAAGTGTATCAGACATTAGATTATAATATATTCCATTTATATCTGAAATAGATTTTTTAGGACCTCCAAAAAAACCACCTCTTCCTACTAATTTAGTATCTTTTCCAGAAAATTTATTTATATCTGGGTAAGTAAACCCATGTATTTCATTTTCTGCTTTGTAAGGGAAACAAACAAAATTAAATTTGTTAATATGTTCTGGGAGTTTATCTAGTACTTTATCATGAGTAAAATATCCAGGATGAACTGTGTTGGTGATTCCAGCATCGATCCAATATAAATGTTCAGAATCAAATTTATCAAAAATACTAGCATCATTAAGTAAAAATACCTTAGACATAACTAGAGGGTTATACATTTCTAGTTTAGCTTGGGTAGAATTTGGAAGCCATCCTGATTGGTTAAACCAATTAGGATTGTTTCTTATAGATTGTATTTGTTCAAAAAAATGGTTTTTAAACCACTCTTGAGATCTTTCTATAAATTGGGTATTTTTTGGGTCTCTTTTACCCCATACAAATTTTTCTAATTTAGAATCCCCAAAAATTATTAAATTTTCCTCAACTTCAAGTAATTGAGAAAATTTTTCTAAATAATGGTCAAAGGACCTAGACCATCCCTCATTTAGTTGGTCTCTTTTTATATCCCATAAACCTGTAACTAATGTAATTTTACTCATTATTGATTTTTTTCAGATTTTATTTTGGAATTTTACTATTGATTAGCTAGTTTTATGATTTTTTTAAGTAGATTATATTGGTTAAAATATTTTTGTTTTATTTTTAATAAATTAGGTAACATTTCTTTATAAATATCTTTAGCATTACTTTGTATATTTTTAATCTGTTTTAAAGTTTTTTGGGTATCAAAAGGATCTTCTAATAATATATATCCATTTTCAGGGTAATATTCTTTTATATTTGAGCAACCATAATAAATAGGAATAGTATTATATAATATAGGATCATAAAATTTTTCAGATATCCAATTAGGGGAAGATTCATTTTCTATGGCTATGCTAAACATATAATCTTTAACAGTGGATTTTTTATACTCAGAAGTTTTTAAACCCCACCCACCATAATAATCTATAAAAGAAGCATTAGATATAAGATATTTAGCTAAATTATACCTACATTCATACAAACTAAACTTATTATTAAATTCTAAAGCATTTATATTATTAGTTAATATTGATGAAATGTTTTTTGTTTTTTTAGGTTTAATATTTATTAAACTTTTATAATTCCAATCTTCTAATTTATCAACCCATGGACCCCTACCTCCATAAAAAGTATGGGCTATTGTAGGGATACATGATTCTGTAGGAGTATAGGATTCTTTATCAAATCCAAATACTTTAACATTTTTAAATGAAGAATAATTTTTTTGGTGTTGACCATTCCATAAGGGTTCATGGGGGAACACAAAGATTTTTTTACCATCTGGTACTTCCAGGTCAATGTAGTTCAAAAATACTACAATGTCGTACGAATCATCTGTAACAAAAGTGACGTTAGAAAAATCTACATTATCTGTTGTAAATTGTTGGAGGAGTCTGTTAAGTATGTTTTCTGGTGTGTCCCAGGGTCCGGATACTCTTATTTTAATCATTATCTATATATGTAAATTTGTACCTATCTTCATCATTTACGACTATATCAACATTAGGGTCTGTAATTTTATTGGGTCCTATCTTTGTTATGGGCCATATTATAGTCTTAGCATTTGAAAGCAAGCATGACCAGAAGGAATAAGTACCTTGACTAGCGATTATCGTCTCCATGCTTGTTATTTTTTTAAACAACTCTAGTATATCTAAATCAAGAAGTACAGGATTGTATTTACTAAGTTGATTTATTAAGTCTTTATGCCTATCGTAATGATCAAAACTAATATAAAGTTTTTTTACGTTTAATTTTTCAAGTTGCTGTATGTAGTAACTATTTGGGAGTTTAAAGGTTGGATCTACCCTACTATCACGTAACAGTACTACTATGGAACCTACTTCTGTAAAATCTTCTATTAATGAGCTGTATATCTTTTTTATATAGTCTTTGTGGTGTTTTATATTTTCATATTTAAGATAGTACCCAGGTAATTCTATTTTCTTGTTTTTTCCTTCTTCAACAACCCCGTTAATTGTTTTTTGTTGCATTCCTCCATCACATACAGATAAAACAGGTTGATGTACTTCTATCCCCTTTGTGCTTTGAAATGGAAATAGTTGTAGTTGCTCTCCTCTACGTATATAGGACGATGTAGGTATCTTTAGTGAGTATCCTAATTCTTTTGCAAGTATGCTCCCAACTGCATAAGTAAATAACTTATTTCCTAGGTTTCTACCTGCTGAGATAAAGTCTTCTGTTATCTCTACCATTTCTATTTAAGTAACTTATTAAACTTATTCATTATAGCTTCTGGGTTGAATTGTTGATAGGGTTCAGCATAATCTATATCTTTTCTATATTTTGAAAAATTTAAAAATATATCTAATAAATCTTTCTTTCCTTTATAATAAATCCCTGTATCTCCTAGTACTTCTATGTGATTACGTTCTCCCGAAAGTTCATAGGTTACTATCGGCTTGTTAGCAAGAGCAAATTCAGCAACTGCTAAACCAAATGTTTCTCCACCTGATCTTGCATGTATCATTGCATCACAGGTGTGTACGAAATTAGACTTTTCCTGTAGGTCGTAAGTTCCGGGTAAAAAAATTACCTGTGGGTGATCTACAAATTTATCAATATTCATGAAGGTAAATTTTATATCATTCCGTAAAGAAATTGCTGAAATAATTGCTTCTTTAGTTGACTGTATATTAAATTCTGTACTTCCCCCATAATAGCCAAAAACTATATCTGTATTTTTTATACCTAACTGGGGACGTAATGTCTCAGTGGGTTGAGGGAGAGGTTCACATATATGAGGGAGTGAATATTCAGCAGGATCGTATCCTTGGTCTCTAGCTAACCAATCTGATACATACATATATTTGTAACCATGAGGTTCATTATGTCTAAAAACAGCATGAATTATAGTAGGTATAGATGTTTTAGGTAAACAGTACCCATCATTATTTCCTCCCTTTATTATATAGAGATAATCGAAGTTATTATCTAATAAATATCTTTCATAAGACCACCAATCCATAAGTTGTACTTCAAATCTTTTTTTAAATTTGGGCAATGCATCTAAATTAGCATTTGGGTTACTAAAAATAACACTTTTATTTCCAAGAATATCCTCGTTATATTTTGCATAATCAAACAAAGCCACCTCAGTACCTCTTAAACATAATTGATTTGAGTGGAATGCTATTTTTTTCATATTTTAAAGTTTATTACCATTAAATTCTAACCCTAAAAGAAGTTGTTGATCTGTATAGCTAAACTCAAAAGAATTTTTATACCCTGCGTAAAAAGCTGCTACTCCTATTTCAAATCCATCTCCCCAACTTCTTGCCTCTTCTACTAATTGTAGTTGGTAATTTAATTCTCTCCATTTTTTGTAAAACTTAGTTAGTTTGTTTTTATCATACTTAAAACCAAAAAAGTGTTCACTTGGTAGTTTAGATTCATATAAACTTTTATCTTCCCATTCATTAGCTTTATAACTTGAAATTTTATGTTTAAATAAACAATTTCCAGTAGAGTTTAACTGTGTTAGTTCATTTTTAAGTATACAATTTAGTCTACATGCTATAAAATCATGACCATTAAATGAAGCTTTAAGTTTATTATCACCTTCTTTAGACCAAAAATTATTTTTTATATCACAATCTAAATATAATATTATATCATATCCTTCTGGTATATTTTCAAAAGCGTGGAATTTTAAATTATAATTAAATTCCACCCCACTGTATAGAATTTTAGCTTTTTTTTCTATATTTTGTCTTATTGTTACTCTTTTAGGATAATTGGGAAAATATTCTACATTATCTGTAGATACCAATATATCATAAGGGGTGTTGTCTAAAAGCTCCTGGATAAGCATTGTACAGCTTTTACTATACTTTTCTCCAATACTTAAAAGTGTAAATAAAATTTTCATATTATAAACTTTCTTGTTATTTTTTAAATAATAGTACTCCCATATTATCATTCCCAACACTAGTAAAAACTCCTTTCCCAAAAAGATTAAACCCCCATTCTGGGTATTTATTTAGGAAAGCTTCTCGTAACTCAGGAGTATGGTACTCTAAAGCAAATTCATTTATATTTCTAAAATCTTCTTCTGTTAGACCTAAAAGACTATATTCGTAACCTTCAATATCGCACTTTACAGCATTTACAGAATATTTTTTTATAAGTTCAGATACAGTAGATGGACTTGTTATAGATAGATGTAAGAATGTAAATTTTTCTGGTGGAGTAGCAGTCTCTTTGAAGTATTCCACCTCTTTGGGATCTGAATCTACTCCTATCACATGTTTTGCGGTTTTACTAAAAAATATTGGGCTTAACTCATCATGATTCTGCACATCCCATCTCCCGCATCCTAAATCTAAAACTACTTTATCTTCGGTATCAAAGTAAGGCCAATGAACTGATGAATTTTCTGATGTTATTGAAAAATATTCCATATTTGTTTTTATTTGTATTTATTTGTATTTAATATATGAACCCCAATTTAGATATTCCATCCTTTTTTTTATTTTCTTCTATACTTGGAAGAGTAAATAAAATTTTCATACTATAAGTTTCCTTCTATTCGTTCACACCAATCTTTAGATACTGAATGAGGCCACACAACCCATTTATAAGGTTTTTTACCTGTATATGTTCTCCATAATCTTATCCAATCATTATCCTTTTTAGATAATTCTAATAAATTTTTAATTTCATTAACATCCGCATCTTGTCTATAAATTTCATTTCCATCTTCATCTTCAAAAATTACAGCCCAAAAATCATAATCAGTTTCAGGGAAATTTGGAGCATGTAAATCTACACAATGTTTAAAAATATTATGGAATGAGTTGTCATAATCTCCTACTTCTGGGTTTGGAGGAAATTTATTATCTAAAGTATGTTGTTGGACCCCTCTATCTGTAAATCTTATACCCGCGTATTTTTCATAATCTTGGCGAGTTCTTTGGGTTCCTAACCCATAATGTTCAAAATCCATTTCACATTCACATTTACCCTCCATCTCTAATAAAGTACGATTACGTAAGTGTGACTTATTATTTTTATTTACCCAATCAGAATCATCATCCCATTGTTTAGTTCTACCTTTTCTAGTATACTCATGCCAAACTATAACTTTATGTGGGTGAAATAAATCATAACCATGAGTGTAAGCACGAACTGCTATAGAAATTTCTTCACCATGAAAATATAAATTAGGATCATGTTGAACTTCTTTAGCAAATTGACCTAAAGTAAAGCAAAAATGTGCTGAGTAAAATCTTGCAGGAACAGGTTCAGTTATGTTTTCCCATCCTGGAATTGTTGCAGGTAAGAAAAATACAGCCCCTTCAGGAATAAATCTATCAAAAGTCATCCACCAAGGTTCCATAATACGAGCTTCAGGATCATTATCTGGGTCAAATGATGAAGCATATGAAGTCAATAATGGTTTTTTATGGCCCTTCTTTTGAAGTTGTTTAACCATTGAGATTAATTCTACATCCCAATTCTTAACAAAACGATGGTGGGAATCTAACTGTAAAGTATATTTTTCACCATTATATTGTTGTTGTAAAGCATGCCTTGCCCAACAAGCTCCCTTGGATTCTTTATAAGGAATATCTATAATTTTAAAACGAGGATCATCTTTAAATTCATCTAAATTATCCCATTTATCTTTATCAGAATGTTGCCAAGCAATACTAAAAACTAAATTTTTAGGGTATTTAGCATTTTTTAAACAATCTTTTATTGTTGGAACTAATTGTGGATCTCTATAACTTGCAATTTGTATAAAAATTGTATTTTTACTTCTCGCCATACGGGAACATTTTATTTAATTTGTCTTTTCGACGTTTACAACCACAATCTCTTTTAGTTTTTCGGGCTACGGTATCAACTACTTTTTTAATCCCTGTTGCTGTGGTTACTTTTTCAATAGTGTCCCCTAATCCTTTTGATTTACTCATAATTTTAATTTTTATCCATCACAACTAATACAATCTGCCATTCGGGAACCAAGATCACCTTTAATTACGGAATCTGTTCTTAGGTAATATAATGTTTTTATTCCTAATTTCCAAGCTTCTAAGTGAACTTGGTTAATCCATTTTGGAGAATCATTAGGATCAAAACTTAAATTTAAAGATTGGGTTTGATCAATATATTGTTGTCTAATAGCTGATTGGCGTACAAGTTCTAATTGGTTTATTTCAGGGAATGTTAAAAATAACTCTTTTTCATCAGGAGTTAATACATTATCTGGTAAATTCATTACAGAACCACCATCAGCTAACATTTGATCCCACCATTGGTCTTTATCTTCTCCTTTTTCATCTAATAATGTTTGAAGTACTTTATTTTTTCTAATAAAAGTGCCTTTAGCACCATTAAAAGTATAAATATTTGCTGGTAAAGGTTCAATGCCTGCACTAATTCCCCCTGTAATAACTGAGTTGGATACAGTAGGGGCAACAGCCATTAAGTGGGTATTTCTCATACCTGTTCCTTTACACCATAAGGGTTCACCATACTCAACAGCTAAATCACGGGATGCTTTTTCGGCTTTACCTCTAATATCTGAGAATATATTATGAGTATGAGCAGTTGAAGCAATAGAATTAAATGGTAATCCTTTTTGTTGTAAGAATGTATGCCATCCCATTACTCCTAAACCTAAAGCTCTACCTTTTCTAGCATGAGCATTAGTTCTTTTTAATGATTCTCTGCCAGAAGATTTATCAATAAATTCTTGCATTACACCATCTAAAAACCAAGTAGCTAATTCTACAGTATCTGTATCTTTCCATTCATCATACTTAGCTAGATTTAAAGAAGATAAACAACAGATAAAACTATGTTCTTCATCTGTAAATAATGTAATTTCAGAACAAATATTAGTCATTGTTACATCCAAATTATTTAGACGGTAAGCAATAGGGTTATCTTTGTTTACATTATCTTTATACATGATGTAAGGTTCACCTGTTTCCATTCTAGCTTTTAAAATGGTAGCCCAAGTATTCATAGCATCAGGATCTCTAGTTTCTAATTTACGCATAAAAACATCATCTACAACTACACACTGATGTAAATTTAAACATTGTCTATTTGGGTCACCTTTTGGTCTACGAATTTGTAGAAACTCATCTATATCTGGGTGGTTAATATCTAGATTAACAGATGCAGCACCTCGTCTTACATTTCCTTGGTTTGTAGCAATAATTGCAGAATCATAAATTTTACACCATGGAACTACACCTTCACTTTTACCATTTCCTGTAATTGAGGTTCCACGTGGTCTAATGCGAGATACACTAATACCAACACCACCACCGGATGCTGTTAATTTCATTAGTTCTGCGTTGGTTAAGCCAATTCCACGTATAGAATCTGGTGTGTCAATACCAAAACATGAAATAGGTAAACCACGATCAGTTCCCATATTTGATAGTACTGGGGATGCTAAACCTAACCAACCATTCCACATAATTTTAAAGAATTTATTAGCCAATTCAGGTTTTTTAAGCCTATTAGCAGAGGCATTAGCAACCCTTTTATATGCTGTTTTTACTGTTTCTCCAGGTAACAAGTATCCTTTAGATACTGTGGCTAAAGAAATTTCATCCATAAATTCAGGGTAATCTTTACCTTTTACCCAATTTGTATAATCTACTTGTAGTGCGTTGTTTTCCATTTATAGTATTTTATTACTTTTTTTCCTATTTTCTGATATTGTTAATGGTTGAGAGTTAGACCAATGTATAGTTCCTCCTTTACTTAGTTGACTAAAATAAATCATTTGCATCCCAGTTTTGGGCTCCTTTGGAATAATTAGTTACCCTTGTACTGAAGAAATCGGTGTGTTGTTTACCCCCTGAAAGGTTATCAAACCATTTCATGCGTTGGATTGCTTTATCATCTATACCATTTACTATGGGGTCATAACCTAGATCTCCCATTTTAGTATTAGTTCGATATTTAATAAAAGATATTAAGTCATACTTAGAACAACCTTCTAAGTCTCCCATTTCAAATACTTTATCTATAAAGTCTAATTCAAGTTTTAAAGATAACAAAGCAGCTTCTTCGATTTGAGATTTTAATTCAGGAGTATTTAATTCTGGGTGTTCTTCCATTAATGTTCTAAATAACCAACATCCCGCATCTGAATGTAGTGACTCATCTCTAATGCTCCATTCCACAATACTTCCTACTCCTTTAAGTAAATTCCTAAGTTTAAAAGATAATAAAACGGCAAATGAAGAAAACAAATTTACACCTTCTGTAAAAGCTGAAAATATAGCTAGTGATTTAGCTCTTTCATGCCAATCAGGAGTACCATCATGACTATCTCTTACGTCCATAAGAGTTTCAATTTTAGCCATTGTTGCTTCATCTTCTAAAAATTCACTAAAATTATCTAATCCTAATTCTTCATTTAATAAAGAATAAGCTTCGGCGTGAATTGTTTCAAAAGCCCCAAATGTAACAGCCATTTTAATTACTTCAGGTTTTCTAAACCAAGAAGTTACTAATGTTGACCAATAGTCATTTACTACAGTTTCTGTTTGAGCAAACCCTTTAAGAATTGATCCAATTATATTTTTTTCTGTTTCATTAAGGTTTTGTTTCCAGTCATTAACATCAGACATCATTGGCACTTCAGTATGTAGCCAATGTGCTTGTTGTTGTTTCATCCAGTAGTCATGTGCTTCAGGGTACTCGAATGGTTTATAAACGATACGTTCCTGTAATAGAGATTTCTTTGCCATTTTTAAATTTAATTGGTTAATTTATTTTTCTAATTCGAAAAACTTTTTAGCTAATAACTGTTTATCAAAAGGATCAACATCAGTATCAAACTTATTAGAACGAGTACTTGGAACCATAGTTTCAGATTCATCTCCTTCAAAGTATTCACTTTTTACTACAAAGTGGCCTGTTGAAGTGTCTGCTTCTACACCAAATGTTATACCATCCATTCCATATCTGTTTTTCATTAAGTGAAATCTACCTGTGTTATTGACTTTATCTTCTTTTTTACGTGAAAGAGACATACAGAAATCAGTTATCATAATTTTATCATATGATCCTGCTGCTTTATCTCCCTGAATAACTTTATCCTGGGCACCTGCACGATTTACTTGTGATACAGACCAAATTGGTATATCTAATTGTCTGGCAAGTCCTTTGGTGCTTGTATAAATATCATCAATTTCATCCTTACGCTCACGATTTTTCTTTCTTGATGAAAGAAGATCCACATAATCAATAATTACAAGGTCAGGTTTTACTCCCATACTTGTAGCTTTTGCAATATGTGACTCAATTGTTGAGATTGTTGCTTTACCTGTTGGATATTCTTTAATAATTAACTTACCTGGTAGTTGAGGTATGATTTCTTCAATTTTATCTCTATGTGAATCTACTTTATTAACTGGAATTTTTGTAAAGAAAGCGTCATATCTTTTCCCAACATAATCCTCTCCTAATTCTAAAGTATAATGAAGTACATTATACCCTAATCTAACAGCATGACCTCCTAAAGCAACTAATGACCAAGATTTACCGCCTCCTGGATTGCCAAATATAAGACCAAAATCTCCATTTCCCAGTCCGCCTTGTAATAAATTATTGATTTTATCCCAGGGAGTTGGAACAGTTTCTCTTGAATTTTCTCTATACCTTGATTCAATGTCTTTAATATATTCATGTCCTAAATTTTTATCTTGTCCTGCTTTTAAAGCATTATCTACAATAAAACGAATACCATCAAAATCTCCTGCTTTTAATAAGTCTACAGACGACATTAAAGCTTTCTTTAATTGTTGGTTTTTACAAAAATTTGTAAATTCTTCTTGTACATATTCTAAATCATTATCAGATGTTACATACGCTTCCTTAAGTTGTTCCTTAATGGAAATTTGCAGTACTTCGTTATCTACTTTTTGCAATTCAACTTTAAGTATGTCTAATGAAGGGACTGTATGATATTTATCAAAATACTTGAGTATTTCTTTTATAGTCCATTTAATAGCAGGATTCTCAAAATATTCATCTGACATAATATCATGAATATTGACTAAAAACTCTTTATGAGTTAATAAAGATGATAAAACCTTTATTTGAAAATCGTGTCCGTATTGATTTATACTATTTAATGTCAATCTTTATAACCTTTAAATTGTGAAAATATATCTTTTAACCATGTTTCTAAATTCCTAATCATCCCACCCATTTTGTCTTCATTATAAAATTGAACAAACATTTCAGGATTAAAATCTGGGAAATCTTCTACTATTAAATTATCTATATGCTCCTTTCCCCTATCATCAATCATTGGAACACTTAAATCCATAACTTTATAATTAGTTTCAATTCGAGCTTGTTCCTGAACTATGCGTGAATATACAACATGATCTTTAAATTTCCTAGCTGATATATCGAAAATATCATCTAAGGTTAAATCATGGGTTTTTAATTCAGGGAATTTTTTAAATATACCTTTAGCACCTAATCCTTTAATACCTTGAATATTATCTGAATTATCACCTAATAATGTTTTATGTAAAATAAAATTAGAAGGTTTTAAACCAAATTTTTCTTCTACTACCTTTGGAGTATAATATTCTTTTTCCATTGGCCTATAAACAATAATTTTATCAGTTACTAACTGTAGGAAATCTTTATCTGAAGATACTATAAAACACGTTGAATTGTGTTTCTTTACTAATTTTTCAGCTAATACTGCTATAATATCATCTGCTTCTACTTTATCAAGTATTGTGGTTTTAACAGGTAATAATTTTAGATATTGTATTATACGAACTATTTGATCAATTTTTGAATCATGTTCTTCTTCAATATTATCAAATGCTTCCCAATTTGTAACCCTTTGTAAATTTCTTGTCCCTTTGTATTCGGAGAGCAAGTTCTTTCGGTTGGTTGTAGAACCTGCTCCATCGAATACTACATAAACAGAGGTTGGATTTGTTTGTCTAATCATGGCACCTAAAGAACGGAAGAACCCACCCAATCCACCGATGTGAACTCCATCAGGATTAACCATATTCATCATGGCAAAGTTTCTAAAAAATAGATTTAAACCATCTAAAATTAGTACTCTATCATGTTTCTTTTGTACAGTCTCTTCCTGATCCTCCTGGACGCTGTCCAGTAGACTAAATAATTCTTTATGCTTCATGTTTTACTTTCTATAAGTCCTCTACATCGTAAAGAACAGGTGTTGTATCTTCTTGGTCTTCTACAATTTTAAATTGTCCTCCTCCTAGAATTTTAGACCATTCATCAGCATGAGCTTTTTTATACTCATTTTTATCCTTGTCAGTATCTTGGATAAAACCGTGGTTTGTCATAACAATTTTACCTCTTGACTGCATACCATTAACATGGTTTTTGTCAATTTGTAAATTTGTTCTTTTACCCCATTCTACTTGCATACCACCTTTAATAGCCTTAATCTTAGATGTACCCGCATTTGAAATATTACCAAATGTAACTACAAATGTAGCATCATACCACATGGCCATTCCACCTTTGTTCATCATCTTTGGTTGACCCATAGGTGATTCTGCTTTTGCTGTCCAAACTTTATTAACTGCAATTAATGTATTGGTGTATGGGGATGATTCTTTACGAGACATTACAATACTTTGATTAACTGTATTACCAAATTGTGTTGACATTGCTCCTGCATTCCACTCATTGTTATTTTTCAGTTTTTCAACTGACATTGCACAGGGAATAGATCCAATTGAATCCCAGAAAAATGCTAAATCATATGGTAAATTGCCTTTTTTCTGTTCATTCTGTAGATCCATTATAAATGCTGCTACGTCTTCAATAGTATGTAGTGTTTCTCTATCAACATAAATGAAATTACCTTCATAGTCAACAACATTACCTTCATCATCCTTAATTAGGTTAACTTGTAATCCCATTTGAGCGGCATGCTCCCAGTTCCATTTCATCTCAGTAATAATAAATACAGGAAGAATTCCCATATTTTGGGCAGATACTGCTGCTTCAAGTAATGCTGTGGTTTTGCCGGTATCAGAATGTCCTCTAAGTAATGAAATGTGCCCCATCGGTATTCCAGGAACCCCAGCTACTTTTTGGAAAGCAGGTGATAAGGGTATCCATTGTTGTTCCTTAAATTTGACGTTTTTATTTAAACCTTTAGATGATTTAAACTTATTAAGATCAAATTTGCTCTTAATCTCGGCGGACACGGCCGCCGAGAGAGACTTTGATACTTTTTTCGCCATATTTAGAAGGGTAGATCATCGGATTTTTTCTCTTTACCATCAAATAAAGAATCAAATTCATCTACTTTACTTTGTTTAGCTTTTGTAGTATCTAAACTAAAATTGTTATTTGAAGTTGATGGTGAGGGTGCTACTGGGGCAGCTACTACTTCTTCTGAATCTTCTTCAGGTGATAACCATTTTTCAAGAGCAGATTTCATTTCATCAAATGAATAACGTTTAAATAAACCATCTGTTGGGTTTGGTTGCTCACTTGTCCACTTTTCTACTAATGAAGCATCTTCACTAAGTGGGGTTGTTTTTAATCTAACACGTACTGATGATTTATTATAAGGAGTTCCTGTTGATTCTGGTCCTACAGTCTCTACGGTAATATCTCTACCATTTACAATATCTGTGTAATCTCCAATTTCATCATCTACTGCAAGTGCAAGTAATTCTTCGTATACTTGTTTTCCAAATTGCCATAGCCTAACACCTTTATCTTCTTCTCCACGTACTACAACAGGAACAAAGGTACGGTTTTTAGCATCTAACTTTTTAGCAAGTACATAATTCTCTTTATTATACTCACCTTCACGTAGTTTACTAGCGAATAGGGCAATAGGGTCTTTATCACCAAAATTAAGAGGTGAAATCATAACCTTATTTGTAATACCATAATAGAACTTAAGTTCTGTAAATGGGTTAGCTGAATTGAACGCAGAAGGTACAATTCTAATTTGTTGTTTACCTACTGTAGGTCTCCAGAAAATAGTTGTGTAATCGGTCTTTTGACCACCCTGGGGTTTTGATTGGAGGGTATCCAATTTCTGTTTAAGCATTGATAAATCCATAAATGTAACTTATTTTTAATTATAACTGTTTATATGTAACTCTAATATACGAACCTAAATTTGGGGAGCCAAACTATAGGTCAATTATTTTGTAAATTTTTGTATTTAGTTGGTTTAGCTCATTATGTTGAGTAAGTAAAATACAATTTCTATAATGTTGCCAGTCAACTCTATATCTGGTATCTACAACACCACCATTTAATTTTTTAATTAACTCATTTAGAGCATTAATAGTATATAAGGTATTAGATTCCTTTTTACGGTGTACTAAAATAGTATTTTCTGGGATAGAATTTACATTAGCCTGTTCAACGTTATAAGTAATAACATATTCATCTTTACCAGCTATCTCTAAAACAAATAGTTTATTGTAAATAATGCTATACTTAGCTTTAATATCTTCTATAAGTATGTCTAGACCTTCTAAATTTGTGAAGGTACAAAATAATTTATTATTCAAATCACTTAAATTTTGAATGTTATCTATAACATCATATTCTGCGTTATACATATTAAGTGGTTTCTCCAAAGTTGTAATCATAACCTTCTATTTCTTTTATATTTAATTTATATTTTTTGAAGACTTCTCTAATCTCCTCTAAAACTTTTACTTCATTTTCATCAAAATCAAACAAAAACGAATCATATGTATAAAGCACTAGCTTTGTTTTACATCCCCGTAATATACGAAATATATCCCACAAAACCAACACATTCATGGATGTTTCTAAATTTTGTAACACATAATTAAATAGCTTTTGCGGGTTCATCTCCCCCAAACTCTCCTTCGTATATACAAAACCCGAAACCGGGCATTCTATAAACCCTTGACTATTAAATAATTGCCAGCACCCACTTACGTATTCTTCTATTTTCCGAAAGAATTCAAGGTGTTTGTAATTTTTGAAAACCCCTCCATAAAGCTGTTTGAAAGTAAGCTCTTTCGCTTTTTTATAATCCACGTTATATAGGGAAGCAAAATGAGCGTGAATATCATTAGTGGCAAAGCTATAATCAATGAGACGAGCAGCCAAACTAGGGTGGTAAGCAGAAATATCAATCTCCACAAGTTTGCTATTACGAGGAATAAAACTAGTCCTACATCCGTTTTCTTTATTAAGTGCGGCATAATTTACATTTTTAAATTTATTTGATGGTCTTGTTGTTGTTGTTTTTAAGTTGAACTGAGTGTAGACGTATTCACTATCAACGGGATGGAAATATCCTTCGAATGTTGGTTTGTGTACTCGTAATCCACTTCTTTCGATAGCGTTGAATACCACTGAGGTTTTATTGTTAAAAAATCCATCATATTTTGTTTTTTCTATGTTAATATTCGCTTTTAGATCTCCAAAAATCGTTTCACACAATTCATAGTGTTTGACAATCGGTATAATTTTGTTTAACTCCGGATTATCTTTGTGTTCACGATAATATAAATCATGTGTTTGTGTTGTAGGTCGTATATATGTAGTAGGTGGTGGTGTTATGTCATAAAGCTCTTTTAGGCAAAAATAATGTAATACTTCCTTTTTATCACGACAATATAACTTATCAAACTTATTTAAAACCGCGTTTATATGCGTATTTACACCATTCAAAGTTTCACTATGGTCAACGCATAACATAAATCCTTTACTCGCAAGTAATGGCCTAATATACACTAAACTAACATGATTTTGTACGGGGTGAATTGTGTCATTATAAGGTATTACCTCAATGAAAGCCTCTTTATAACCACTATTTATTAAAACATTTAACTGCTCCTCGTTTTCTACAAGCCAGTACATATAACCTTATTTTACCCTAATATATGGAAAATTTATTTAATCTCCAACAATTTTATAATATTTATCAAATTTATCTTTAAAAAATTGAGAGAATCCAGGTAAAGGAATATTTTGTTCTAGTAATTTTACAGTATTTTTATTTGTATTATATACTTCGCTTTTAGTTCCTTTTAATCTCCAAGATAAAACTATGGGTAAGTATAATTGAAATTGAATTTTTGGATTTTTAGTATTTAGTAATTTAAATTCTTTTTGAGAAATTTCAAAATATACACTTTGAGTTCTTTTTTTAGTAAAATACCTTTGGAATTCTCCTAATTCATAATCCTTTTGAGTAGGTAGGGTTGTAAATTTTTTAGGAATATTTCCCGGAGGACCTTGTTTGGAATATTTATTTAATACTTGCCAACTGGTAGAGTTTGATTCTAGAACATCAGTTTCATTTTCTCCTTTGGGAGAGTTTGGTGTTGATGAATATTGTGGGGGTAGAGGTATAATCTCTAAGGTGGGTTTTTCTGTAGGTGTTTTTCCTGTATAATATCTACCATCTGAACTAGCCCAATAATTCCCAGTATAGGGAAGTGAGTTTGAAAATTGAATAAATTCCCCACCTGAAGTATAAAGGTTTGTTGTGATTTGAGATTTAGGATAATATTTCATTTAATTAAAATTTAAATATACTAGCAGGATTAAAGGGGAGTGGTGTTTGTGCATTAGGGAAAATTGTAGGATTATAGGCCTTATTTAATTCTAAAACAGGGTTTTTGTGACCTTTAAATTTACTATTATTTCTACTATAGGATCCTTTTCTTACTTCATAATGTAAATGAAAAGATCCGGGACTGCCATCATCCCCAACTGTTCCAATAATAGTACCAGGTTTAACGTAAGTATCAACAAGTTCTTCTCTATAAGATCCCATATGTCCATAAATGTGAATTATAGTTTCAAAAGTAGATTGATCAGGTGTATTAATAGTACGTTTTTCTTCAATGTAAACAAAATTATTTCCAAAACCTTTTGGGTTTGGGGGTGGTTTTCTTAAGGTACCTTCTGTTACAGCATAAACTTTTAATCCTTCTTTAGCTGCTATATCAACTCCATAATGATCACTTATTACCCCATCAATATTCCTATTAGCCTGAGGTATAGAAGATAAAAACATCCCTTTATCTTTTTCTATAGGGGCAAATATAGGGATTTGACCCTGAGGGTCTAAAATATCATCCATGTTAAGAAAAGGAGTTCCTAAAGGAAGAAAATTTGGATCTCCAACCCCATCTCCAGTTTGGTCAATTTTAGTATTTAGTTCGGGGACAGGATCTTTTTTAGGATCTACATTTTTAGAACTAGGTTTGGTTAAAGTTCTAATTTTTGTAGTCCATTCATTATCTACTAAAAAGTGATCTACTCCCGTTACTATTAATTCTATATTATCAGGGTAACCTGAGGGTAAATGAGAAGAATTAAATACTAATTGATTATAAATTTTTATACCAGAAATACCATCTAAAGTTAATTCTACATTCATAGGGATAAAACCTATTAAAGAATCAGTAGCAGGATTACCTTCTCCTGATAGTATTTTTAGTAAATTTAAAAATAAATTTTTCCCTTGTTGGTAATTAGCTAAAGAAGGATCAAAATATATTAGGGATTTTCTTCCAGGGTCATTAGCCCTAACTGAGGCTTCATCAAGATCAAAACCAGATTGTAATAGTATTTTCCATCTTTCTTTTAATCCTGTAACTTGCCCTTGGGATGCAAATGTATTATAATACCATTGAGAATAAGTACTAAAAATTGATTCTTTAACTTTTTTAATACCATCTGTAAAATCCCCAGGAGAAGGTCTAAATCCTTGTCCAAAACTTATATTTGAAACCCCTTTATTGTTCGCCAATGTATCAGGAAGAGGACCTACAAGATTAGAAACTGCAGATCCAATGGGATCGTAAGATGAGGATTTATTTTTTTTAGTTTTTACACCACAGTCTAGAGTAAATTCTGGGTTTTTTGGGAGGGAATATTCTTTAAATCTGTCTATTAATCCTCTATTTAAATTAGTAAAAAATTTAGCATAAGAACTTATATCACTTGATCCAGCAGTTGCTCCAATTGACATTGAATTAGCTAAGTTTTTTGAAATGGTTGTATTAAATTTAAAATCTTTTACAAAATTACTTTGGTTTTTATTAGTAGTATTTACACCATATATTTCTAATGGAATAGAATTTTTAGTAATTCTAGTTGCATCTTCTCCAGTTTTTACATCTAAATTAAAATCACGAATTACTACTATATTATCATCTTGTAATGTGGGCTTTAATTGGGTTACATTAGCTAAACTTATATTAATGTCCTTACAAATAGAATCTAATAAATTAAATAATAATAATTCACCTTGACCATTTATTTTATTTTGAATTTGTTTTTCTAAATAATTTACATTTAAATATATGTTCATTATTCTTCCTACAAGTAAGTTTGAAATTTGAAAGTTTTCTTCTATAAATTCTATTTCCTCTAAAGGCCCATATGTTTGTTGGTTTTGGGTAATTACATTACGAAGAAAAGGATCATTTTTTTCTTCTTCATAAAGGGTAGGATTAAAAAGTTTAAAAGTATTTGTAAATTCAGAGAGATCAATATTGTTATTAATAACACAAACTTGAGGGTTAAAAGAAACTAACTTGGGGATAGATTTACAGTAGTTTTTTTTACTAGTATTAATAGTTAATTGAGGAGCAAAACTAGATTTATTTCCTATGTACCCAATAAGATCATTAACTAAGTTTAAAAAATAAGAAAAAGTTATAAAAGTATCATCATATTTTATTTCTTTTGGGGTTGGTGGTGTGTAAAAGGGATCCAGGGTTGCTAGTTGAGGTGGGTCTAAATTTAGGGTATCAGCTCTAACTACTACAAAATCCTTATTAGTGTTTGATTTTAAAAAAGATTGTTGGTTTTTATAATCAGGATTTGGGTTACCTTCTTTATCAAAAGGTTGAGGAATATCTAATTCATTTAAAAGGTTGTTTTTTAAACAAAAAATTTTGTTTAAAATTGAATTATTATTTAATAATTTATTGTTAACATCCCTTTCCGAACCTAGTGGAAGAAGGAACTCATCATTTAAAGTATTTAAATTAAAGGATTCTACTACATCGCCCATAGAAATTAAGGTTAATGTAATACTATAACTTCCATCAGTTTCAAATGAAAAATCAAAGTTAGTTATTTTACCAAAAAATCCATCATAATTTCCATTATGTTGTTCTCTTTTAGTTTCTATCTGATTAAACATTTCTAAATGGGAAGTTCCTTTTTGACCAAACCACCCTGTTTGATTATCATCAATTATAGTAGGACCCATTTTTGTAAGGTTTCCTTTATTATCTAAGTACATAGAATTTCCCCACTCGATTAGCATAGTAAATCCTAATCTAATATAAAGAATACTGATTAAATCAAACTGAAAGTCATTATATGCTTTAATTTGTACTTCAGCAGTTCTAATTGAACCTATATTATTATGTCCTATATTGAAAGAAGTAATACCGGGCATTGGTTGTAGACCAAATTTAGTGCCCCCAAAACCATATACAGAATTATTTATTTTTGATGAAGTGGAAGATACTCCTTTTTTAGGTATTTTAGTTTTATTATCTGTAATACCGTTAAATAAAACTCCTTCTTGAGCTAATTTTATACCTTGATAATTTTCAACATTTAACCCTAAACGTTTTAATTTAGCATTTGCTTCATTTTGGAAATCAACCATTTCTTGATTAAATCCTATTGCATCTGGGTTTTCTTTAGCCAGATCTTCTCCCAGAGCAGATATTTGAACTGAGGAAGCCATTTTTACCCAAGCATTACGGGAATTTAAGTATACTAAATCTTTTTGGGATCTAGTACCACCAAACCCAGAACCATGTACTTTTTGTCTCTGGGTGATTTGATTATTTACATAATCTTTAAAGGGTTCCCCAACTATATCAGGAGAAGAAGTTTTGGCTTCTTTTTGTAATAAACTTGAGGTTTTTTTAGAATTTCCGTCTATTATGGGCATAACTATTCATTGTTTAAGGATTCAAAATCAACTTGAATTTCTGCTTGGTTAGAAGGAATTCTTAATTGTACTCCTACAGGAGGATAATAACTACCTAAACCATATTGAGGGTTTGCAGATGCTATCATCCACCATAGAGATGAATCTCCAAGATATTCTTGTGCTAAAATATCATATCTATCTCCTGTAGTTGTGATAACATAGATATCATCAAAAGATACAGGCACATCTGGGTATTTAGTACCTTTATAGTATCTTTTACCAGTTTGGTTTCTTAATATTATTTGGTTTGAATATCTGGCCATTTATTACAATTTAATTTATATCTGTAAGTACATTAGCTGTTGGTAAAGGGGGTGTAGGCAGGTCTACTCCTTCTTGGGTAATAGTATTTACAGTTTCAGGAATAACTTCTCCTAGTATTGGATCCACACCCGAAGTTTTGTTATACCCAGTGTCCACATTTGCAGTTCCTCTACCTAAAGAAATAAATCTTTCATTTCCAAATCTTTCTATTACACCATTTGTATCTTTATATTTATTATTTTGAAGTTTAGGAGCAAAATTATGAATTGGTTTAAATGTTAAATCAACATTAATTATGTGGGGCATTGTTTGGATAGTTTTATCAGTAAATGAAGAAACATCCCCATCAGATTCTGTATCTTCATTGGATATAGAAATTTCCCAAGGGGATTCTTGTGGGATAGTATATGTTAAATCTGTAATAACTCCAGTTACATCATGTAAATAACTTCCAACTTTTATAGTTACTAAATTACCAAAAAAGTATCCACTTTTTGTATAGTTTGGAGCCATAGAACTTTGTAAATAGTTTAATTTATGGTACATGGGCAGTAATTCACCTTTAGATTGAGCAGCTGCCGTGAATCCCATTGAAATAGTTCTATCAAACCCATTATATCGGTACATATTTTCTCCTCTACCCATATATTTTTGAGCATTCCATTCAGAATTCATACTGTCCTGAAAATTATTTATAAATGCCCTGAAATGTAAAAATTCTTTAGCAAACACCCCATCTATTTCCTCAGAAACAGGATTAATCACTGCTATTCTAAAATAAGCTAAATCATTTTTTACTTCATTAGGAGTTGCATACGCAGATTTATAAATTTGCATAGCATTAATTTTATCTGCTATTACTACCTTGCCTGCTACTTCCTTACCCTTAACAAAGTTTTTTCTATTTCCTTTTATTCCTGGATCTCCTAAATTTACTCTAGATTCAATGTTTTTTCTTGTATAATCCAAAGAATCAGAAATAACACTATCTGGTTTATTATTTAAATTTTTTCTAAAGTCGGCTTTAACCCTAGGATTCATTTCAGAAGAGGTTTGGGCTGATAATTGGTTTGGGTTATAGCTAGCTATGTTATATTTAGCAAATTCTGGTTTTTTTGCAAAGTCTAAACCTTCATCACTATAAGTAACTCTGTTTATGATAGTTTTACCTACTCCTAATACTGAACCAGGCCCACCATCGTATGAAATAAGAGTATTAGGGGTGTTGGTAATAAAATTTAATGTATTAGCATTTGAGGGTGAAGCTAATCCTTGGTCTATAAGACTTTCTAATGTATTATTGGGTTGTATGTTAAATCCTAGTTTATTTACACTATCTAATATAGATCCCCCACTGCTACCTGTATTTCTACCTATTTTTTCATTTTTTAAATTAACTAATCTATTGGTTTCTTGATTTGCAATTTTAGATAAAGCTGAAGAATAAACAGGTAATTCTGTTTTGTCACTAACGTTATTAATTAATCTTTGGATAAAATTAGGATCAGTATTTTCTCCAGTAGATTGAGTATTCCTAAAAGGATTAATACCCTGTTTTAGTAAGTGCCCACCTACTCCAGCTACACCAACTTGAGCCAACGTTGAAGTGGGCAAATAAATGCCCTGGTTTGCTCCAGTATTTACTGTCCTAACATTGCTAAGAGAAAGAAGATTTTGTTTAGCTGTAAAGGCTAAACCTTGGCCTGTACCAACTAAAAATTGACTTAATCTAGAGACATCATCTGCAGATCTTTTTAAAGTGCCTGCTCTTAAAATAAAGTCAGTATTGCCCCCAAGTAAGCCTAAATTTGGATTGTCTTCAAGGACTCCAGGTAAGGGCTCTCTTATAAACGGTTGTTTAGAAGAACCCTTAAAAGGTTTATCAGCTCCAAACTTAAGTTTTCTTAGATCACTATTTTGAGTAACCAATATTGACTTAAGAGACGGCATTAATTTATTTATTAGTTTCCTGTAACGTCTGTAGCGCGAGATGTTTGTACACCATCGGGTAAAGCTGTATCATATTCCCCATTTCTAAAAGTATTATTAATGGGTAAAGTAGAAGGATCTTTTAAGGCTGCTAATGGTTTGCCACCATTAAGTGTACCATCTAATAAAGTACCTTGTTCTTGAAATTTTTGTAAAATTGACATAGTTTAAAATTTTAAATTAATCGGTTTATTATAAATATGAACCTATATTATTTTAATATTACTAAGGAACAGAATACGCCTGAACTTTTTGCTGGTTATTAAAACTGGTAGCTGCTACTTTTAATACAGTACCTTTTTCAGCATACTTTTCAAAAGCCATTCTCATTCCCTGTACTTCTTTTTTTAGTGCATCTTGATTAGATCCTATACTTACTGAGGGGGATGATAAGGTTGTTGATGCTGTAGAAGTATTAATTACTCCACCAGCTAACCCGATTGCACCTCCAATCAAAGCACCAGGAGCTCCTCCTATTAAAGCCCCTGTTCCTGCACCTACTAAAGCACCGCTTAAAGCAGGAGAAATACTATTTATCCCTTGTATAATTTTTCCTACAAGTTCTAAAGCTCCCCCTAAAATATCTAATATAGGGGTAAAAGCAGATACTACATCAACTAAAACTGATTTTAATTTTTCAACAGATTTGGTAAATTTATCTTGTAAAGTTTGGGCTTCTAATCTATCTGCTAATTCATTTTTACCTAATGCTCTTAATTCTTTAGCTGTTTTACCTTGAACTTCTTGTTTAAATAAAATGTTAGCTAACTGATCTGATTGTAATCCTAAGGCAGATGCTAAAGCATCCTGTTGGATTACATTTAATTTTGTAAATGTTTCAAAATCTTGAGCATTTTTAGCTAATTCAGCTGCTAATGTAGATTGGTCTCCTGTTAAAGCTGCTAACCTAGCTCTTTCTAAACTAAGATTTCTACCTAAAAGTAATTCGGCTTCTAATTCGTTTCTAATAGAAGATTCAAAATCTAATAATGCTTTAGAAGCTCCTACAATATCATCTAATTC
>Ga0102963_1000094_pt1 | contig 35567 bp, 30 predicted proteins | sample SalPon2_C_H2O_MG_2_FD_84522 | JGI IMG/M metagenome (GOLD analysis project Ga0102963, IMG submission 84522) | Salt pond water microbial communities from South San Francisco under conditions of wetland restoration - Salt Pond MetaG SF2_C_H2O_MG | ecosystem: Environmental > Aquatic > Non-marine... | reverse complement strand
GACTGGTGGCTTTGGCCTTTGCGGATCTACTGGATCTGCTGTTGGTGCTCCACATTGTAGTCAGTCAGCGTATGGCTTTATGCCAAGTGCTCCATTTACTCCAGCAGGTAGTAGAGGAACAATGAGCTATTGTGTTAACGGACCAGGATGCTGTTTAGGTGGCGTACCGCATTGGCCAGGCGGTGGCGGAGCATCATCTGTTAGTCACACTAATACTTTATACTGTGGTCAATACGGCGCGGGCGGATTAGTAACTATTTACTATCCGACTTCGGTTTAAGAGGAATTGAAATGTCAAGTTTAAGAGATTATTTATTCGGATACCAACCAGGAGAAACTATTGAACCTAACGAGTTTATGGTTTACAATACTAGTTTAAGTAACCAAAACGGAGGAAGATGTTGTCAGTGGGTGGTTCCAGCAGGAGTATCTTACGCAGTATTTGAAATATGGTCCGGAGGTGGTTCTGGTCCGGGTGTATGTTGTTGTCAACAAGGCGGAGGCGCAGGATCCGGCGGCTACGCTGTTAAAGGATGTAATGTATGTCCAGGAGATTGCATTACTATATGCGCAGCAAGTAGTGGATGTTGTCCAGATCCTAGTAACAAATACGGCCAGTGCGGATTTTGTTCGTTTATTTGTAACTGCGGTGGTGGTGGATCCGGTACTTGGCTTGCTAGAGTCTGCGGCGGCAGATATTCAGACCAATATTCACGTTGTTTCTATTTTGGTAGCTGCTATGGTTGCTGTTCTATGTGTTGGTGTTGCGGCGGCATTGTTAACGGATCATTTGATTTTTGTGCTCCTGGCACTATTGGTAATGCACAGCTAACACAATATTGCTTCGGATACGGAAGAAGTTATACAGCAAATGCACCGTTTACAGCTGGCGGATCAAGAGTTGGTACAGGTGGTTGTAGAAGTTGGCACGCCGGCTGCGGATGTGGACATTTTCCAGGAGGCGGCGGCCTTGCTGCACAAAAATACGACAACCAATGCTGCGGCGGCGAATGGGGCGGTGGCGGCCTAGTTTACGTAGTTTATTACTAATAGGATTTAAAAATGGAAAATATATCAAAAGAATTTACATATCCAGTTACAGACGATCAATACTCAATGTCAAACGAGGAAGGTAAAACAGGTACACTAACATACAACGGTCCAGATAAAAAATATGTCGTAATAGATCGAAATACTAATAGAATGACTGGTAGCTGTATTACAGAATCAGAGTGGGAATCAGGCTTTAATGACGACGAAGATTCTGATGTTTATGCTGTAGAAGTTAACTGCGATGAAAATACTTTGATATGTGCTATGCTGCAATCAGGCGGCAGCGGCATTAATCCTGAAACTGTTCCTGAAATTACAGAAGAAATTCCAGGATATCCATTAGCGTACACTAGAAATGACCCTATGTTACCGGATCACGTATACGAAGTAGAAGAAATTGAATATGACCCAGGTGCAGGTGTTTTTGTTAAACCATTTCCTTGGAAAAAACCAATCGATACTTGGGAAGATATGTTAAGAAGAAGAAATAATTTATTAGCTAACGCAGATAAAAATTTATCAGAAGATCTTCCAACTTCAATTTATAATAAAGTTGCAAAATATAAGCAGTGGATGAGAGACTTACCAGAAACGTTTGGTGTTGGATGGACTGTTACTGTTGATGCTGAAGGTACAGGATATATTGTAGGAGACAGACTATTAATAACTGACCCTAGATATAAAAATGGATCTAACGCTCCTGATATTTTAGTAACAATCACAGCAGTAAATGAAACTGGTGGCATAACAGGATTTACTAGAACAACTGCATATGCCCACGAGTATCATCCAGATGCAGGATCATACGAAAATGTATTTTATTCACAAAATTCAGCTAATGGTGCAGGCGCAGTGTTAAGTATGTCTAAAGTAAAACTAGTGCAACCTTGGAAAGTAAATATGTTAAGAAATCCAGTTGACAATCCTGCCCAAGAAGCACAAAATAACATTATTGATTTATTATAATATTTTATAAAATGTTACATTGAAAGGCGCAACTGCGCCTTTCACTTTGACTAGTCTTAAAAAAATGATGCCATAAATATATGCGTATATAATTTTGATAGGATAACAATATGTCTCGAAACAAAGCATTTTTTATTAACGGCGGCGCCGGCCGTGTAGTGTGTTCAATACCTGCACTAGAAAAATTTGCAGAAGAAAATCCTGATAATAATTTTATTATTGTTTGTGAAGGTGGCACAGATTTTTACAAAGGCCATCCGCTATTACACGCAAAAGCTTATGATGTATGGCATAAGAATTTGTTTGAAGATAAGCTAAAAGATATGGAATTAATAAGTCCTGAACCGTACAGAGTGTGGGAATATTATAACCAAAAAGCTAGTTTAGCTGAAGCGTATGATATTGCAATTAATAACAAAGGTGTTAGAGATTTACCTAAGCCTAAAATTGTTTTAAGTAAACACGAAAAAATAGCTGGTGCACAGGTCATTAAAGAAGTTAAAGAAAAAACTGGCAAAGACAAAGCTGTAGTATTCCAACCATTTGGAAGAGGAGTCTTTAATGAGAATGGGATGATTACTGATTTCAGTGGTAGAAGTTTTGAGCCAGAAAATGTTCTTAGCATTGTCAAAAAATTAAACAAAGAATACGCAGTAATTTATATGGGCGAAATTGCTTTCGAATTTCAAAAGCACGGAATTTCAGAACCAGTTGCAATTCCGCAAGGAATTGGATTAAGAGAATGGGCAGCTATAATTGCACAAGCAGATCACTTTTTAGGATGTGATAGTGTCGGTCAACACCTAGCATATGCTTTTGAAAAGAAATCTACTATTGTACTTGGAAGTACATTTAAAGAAAATGTTTCATATCCTAAAGAAAAAACATTTAAGATATTAGATATGGGCGAAGGCGCAAGAATTTACTCTCCGATTCGTATTACTGTTGATGAATATGTTGATAGAGTAAACGAAGGTGTAATGGCAATGAACGAAAAAATTGAAGATATTATAATTAAAGAGATTAAAGAAGCTACAAAATAGTATGTCAAGATTGTATACTTTTGGATGTAGTTTTACATCTTATGCTTGGCCTACTTGGGCAGACTTTTTTGGATTAGAATTTGATGAATTCGAAAATTGGGGAATACCCGGAATAGGTAATGTAGCCATTGCTAACAGAGTTGCAGAATGTTGTTTAAAAAATAACATTAATGAAAATGATACAGTTGTAGTACAATGGTCAAGCCATTTAAGGAATGATTATCATCTATTTCGTCCACCTTTAAACAGGGATACTGATTTTAATTGGAAAACTAAAGGTTCTATTTTTAGCTACACAAACAAATCGTTATATGATAAAAAATGGGTAGAAAACTTTTTTGACGAAGAATCATATATTATGTTGTCCTTAAACGCAATGTATAGTATAATTAATTTATTAGAAAATAAAAAATGTAAATGGAGAATGACTACTATAAGTGATTTTTCTAAGTTAGGTAATGACTATATTAATTCAGAAAATTTTGGCGAGGATTCAAACCTTTCTAATTTATGGAATAAGGAAATTTTTTCTCCTTACAAAAAAATATTCAATCACAAAAATTGGTTAGAGCCTATAGGAACATACTGCTGGAAACAGAAAGAATTATTATATAAGTGGAAAGAATGGCAAGATCCACATCCGTCACCTGGTTTATGTATTGATTGGTTATATAATATATTAAAGCCAAGTTTAAATTTAGACAATACAAAATTGAAGCCAGAGCAAACAAAATGGTACTATAAATGTCAAGAAATCAAAGATAATGTTGATAATTTACAAATGTATGGTGACATTTTATATAAAGAGTTAGAAAATTTTGACAAAACATATAGAGGATATTAAAATGAACGATAAGCCGGTTTGGATAGCAGGTATTGCTAGAGGACATAATGCAGGAGTATGTCTATTAAAGGATGGCAAAATAGTTTTTAGTATCGAAGAGGAAAGATTAACCCGTAGAAAATACGACGGTGGACCTCTAGCATCAATACTAAAAATAAAAGAGTACACTGATAAACTTGATTTTCTATGTATTTCTCATACAACACCCTTACATACAGCTGGCACATTAGATTACTCCGGAGAAGATGTTTACACAGGTCTCGCAAGAAAAATAGGCTTGATAGAAGACACTCGTTACGGCGAAGATGGTACACATCCTCAAGTTATCGATATGGCAATGTTTCATCACAAAATGCACGCCGGCTTGGCCTTTTATAGAAGTGGATTTGAAGAAGCTGTAGCAGTAATTGTAGATGGTGCAGGTACATTTTTTCCTTTAACTATAGAAAATGATACTATGACAGTGTATGAAACTGAAAGTATATATAAATGTACATACCCTGCGGAAATTACAACCTTGCACAAAACTATGGGTGCAAGAAATATGCTTATAAATGCATATATGACAGACTTTTCAGGAGGCGAGTGGGAACCGGGTGCAAAATTTAATTTGTCTATTACTGATAAGGCAGGCATTGTAAAGGCATATGAAGCAGTAACAGAATATTGCGGATGGTCGAGTATCGAAGCAGGTAAAACTATGGGATTATTTCCATATGGTTCTAAAAACGATGATATACCGCCGTTGTTTGAGGCAAATGATAATCCTGTTCCAACAACAAATAGAAATTTAATTTTACCTAGATACCCAAACGGCGCAGTTGTTAATCAAAATATGTACAACTACTTAAACAACAATGAATCTGAAGATGTTACATTATTACAAAACAGAAGAGATTTAGCATATGCTGTACAAACGCAAACACAGGAAGCAGTAGTCGATTTAATTAGACACGCTGTTGAATTAAGTGGTTGCAAAAATGTTGTAATTAGTGGCGGTTACGGATTAAACTGTGTTGCAAATTATTATTACTTAGAACAGTTAAAAGATGAAGGCATTGAACTATATGTTGAACCAGTTTCAAACGATGCTGGAACCGCAATGGGTGCAGCACTAATTTGGCACCACCATCATACTGAAGATACAACAGTTAAGCCTCAAGCTGACACTGTTTATTTAGGTCCTAAATATGATTTACACGTAAATGAAATTATTTCTATCGCAGATAAGTACAACAGTACTGTGTCAGACGCAAATCACAATGATATTGTTGAACTAATGACAGGAAAAAATATTGTTGCCTGTTTCCAAGGACAAAGCGAAAACGGACCTAGAGCATTAGGTAATCGTAGTTTAATGTTTGATCCAACTTTTGAAGATGGCAAAGATTTTGTTAATGAAATTAAACATCGTGAGTATTTCCGTCCATTTGCAGGTAGTATACTAGAAGAAGATGTACACGAGTGGTTTGATCTACGTGGTATGAAGAGCTCTCCTACAATGATGTATGCTGTAAACTGTCAACCAGGTATTGAAGAAAAGATTCCTGCTATTATTCACGTAGACGGAACGTGTCGCATACAAACGGTCACTAGAGAACAAAATCCTCACTACTATGATATTATTAAAACGTTTAAAGAAAAGACAGGTGTTCCAATTATCTTTAATACTAGTTTTAATTTAGGTGGTGAACCTCTTGTTGAAACACTTGACGATGCTGTAAGAACATTGTATAATAGTAAAATTGAATACTTATATTTGCCAGAATACGGAAAATTAATTACCGTAAAAAACTGATAAATATTTTGTCAACAGGGGCATAATATGAATAATTTGATGAAATATCTATCACAAGGAATGAAAAACACTGTATTGTTTAGAAATAATGCAGGAACTAGTCATAAAGGTCCTTGGAAACAATTGTACGAAAATACACTACTTGACAGATGGCACGTAGGCGATTTTGCAACAGTTGAATATACTATTAGTGCAGACTTTGATAGAGATAATAAAGAAATTATAAAAGCTCTAGTTACAGCTAGTGTTGATCGTGCCTCTGTAGTTATTTACGCAAGAAATAATACATTAAACGATATGATAGATGTTTCGGTAACTGTTAACGATAGTTATGTTGATGTTAGTGTAACACCGATTATAGACAGTGAATTATCGACTAATTTTACTGGTACAAAAGTAATATTTACAGGACAATACTTCCATACAGTTAACCCTCCTATAGTCTGATAAATAACATATAGGAGTAGGTTTATGGCAACAGTTAATTCGCCTTTTGAGTCAAAATACGGATTTAAAGGTCCAGGCTTTTCAGTCGACAACGAAGGTAATATTATTGCAAACAGTATTATCACCGCAATAAATCCCGGTGACGATACAGATGTTGATTTTACAGACTTTACTATTACTGAAGGTCAAAACTCTTTTTTAATTGCTGAAGCAGATCCTGTTGACAATCCCACTATTACAGTTGCAAGACAATCAACATATTCATTTTCTATAAATGTTCCAAATTTAAAATTTTTTATTGTAGTTGGAAATCAAATTGATTCCGAATTGTATAGTGTTGGATTAAGTCACAGTGACGGAACTTCTGGAGCAGATTCACAAGGTAAAACTAGCGGATCTTTACAATTTTCAGTTCCATTAAATGCTCCTAATGTATTATATTATACAGACGAAAATAGAAATAATTTTGGTACAATTAATATAGTTGACCCAACAGGAAGATTTGGCACATTAGATGTTAACTCTACAATTAATGCAACTTCACCTACCGTAGGTGCCTTAACAGTTGCAGGCGGCATTGCTGTAGAACAAGACATTTTTATCGGCGGAAGCTTAAATGTAGGAGGCACAGGTATAACTAACTTGGCCTCAGGAAATAATTTAGAATTAGAAGCAGTAAATGAAATAGTTTTAAAAGTTGATGGAACTAAAATAGCTGCTGTAACATCTACCGGCTTAACTGGTAGTATAGTAGACGCTACTATAAATAATACTGTGATTGGTCAAACTACTCCGGCTTCTGCTACTTTTAGCACAGCTAAAGTTAATACGTTACCAACAACAGATTTAGATATATCGAATAAGCAATATACAGATAGTACTGCACTGGCTCTATCAATAGCATTTGGATTATAAGTAATGGCAAAGACACAAATAAAAAATTATGTATTTAAACCGGGCATAGGAAGATTAGATAATTTATTTCCTGATGCATATAGTTTATTAGAACGTAATAAAACGTTTATACAAAAAGAAGCTAATGCTTTTATTCAAAATAAAATTAATACAGGACAGCCTGGTTATGTTGGCTATACCTATAACGCAGCAAAATGCGAAAGAGATGTAGGATATGTTATTGATGCATATTTAGAAGATTTAAGATACGGCGGCAACGAAACCCTTAGAAATACAATTAAATATTATTGGGATCAAGACGTTGCTCAGGTTGACGGCGACCGCACACCTGAAACAGATGTTCACGAATTTATTGGAATTCTTATAAAAGATTATATTTTTACTAATACGTTATATTCAGCATTAAATACTGAACAAACACAAACAGTAGATATTAGCAAGACTGTACAATCATTAGCTTACACACCAACAGGCGCATCTTATAAACCAACAACTGGTGTAATGGAATTAACACTAGGTAGCCATTCAATTAATGTAGGCGACGAAATTCATATTGCTCCGAGCAGTTTAACTTTTACTTGTGCAAGAGACGGTAATGCAACAAATCATCCATATCCTAGAAGTTCGGGTGTTCCTAATGATTACGGCAAAGACAAATATTATTATTCACCAGTTAAAGTTATTGATACAACAGCAACTACTATTACAGTAAATGTTGGAGTAAGTTCGGATACAAGTGTTCATACGTTTGTTAGTGCAACTGCTAACGCAATAACTGCTGGAGCTCCTGCAAAGATAAACACACTTGCATTCAATACTGTTGATGTAATTGAAAACGGATTAAGTGCATTACCGGTATTATCTCCAATAGGAGTAGGAACTGTAAAAATACAAGGTAGATATAATTCAGACGAGCTGCTATTAATATCAAATTCTACAAGAAGTGAAGTTTTGTATAACTTTACTAATGTACAAACAGGTGCAAAAGTTATTGTTACAGATGATAATTCATCTGATAGTGACTTTCCTTTTTATATACAAACAACAGATGCAGTTACACTCATTGAATTGAACTATGATACTAGTAGTCATAGTAGCACAGATGAACTACAGGTATTTGTAGAAAGAATTGAAAACGGTAAAAGTGTTGTAACAACTAGACCATATGATTTTGGTACAGATGCAATTGAACGTAACCGTATTGCACAACCGTTATCAATGCTCGACGCTGACTTTGAATATGGTCTACAGCCTACTAAATGGGCAGCAATTGGCACACTAAGAGGTTATCCTAGTGTATACGAAGTACCAGGAACAGATACACCAGTACTTAGTGTTGTAACAGATGCATCTGCTGGGACACAAGGTGTAGGTCAATCATTAATTACAGTTACAACTGTTTCACCGCACGGATTTACAGCAGGAACTCCAATTACTATTAAAGCACTTGAAGATAGTGTTAACGGTGCAGCAAGAGCTGAAGGTTCATTTGTGATAGTTACTATTGTAGATTCAACTTCATTTACTTATTATGCAAAATCTAAAGTTGGCACTATTTCAGGAACTGTACTATCAACTACATATACGCAATTAAGAAAAGCAGGATTTTATACAGGCGCAGATATTGGCGGATCAGTATTTTCTGTAGCTAGTCAAGGTAGCTCAGGAACAATGACTACAGAGCTTGGAGTATTAGCAGGCAGCACAATTATACCATATGATGATGATCCACCCGAAATTGGTTCTCCTTTAGAAACAGCAGGCGGCGAAATTCCGTTAGGCTCTCAGGTAACTGGTATTATTGATCAGTCGCAAGGCGGTGGCTTATATCTTACTCCTACTGTAGTTGGAGATGTGCCTGCAGGAACTAATCAAGTTACAGTTAGTGATGTTACTGGTATAGTTGAAAATTTAGCTGTAGATCGAGGCGACGGATTTGCAATTTATGTAAGCAGCATTGCTGGGAGCACTCTAACATTTAGTGACAATTTTACAGAACCTGTTATAGGTAATACAACAAACTATACAAATTTAGTCGGTACTAATGATACATCAGATGGCGAAAATGCAAGATTTGATATTTCTTTTGCTGTAGATTCTAGTTTTACATATGTACTAGATGCAATTGCTAACGACGGTGGAGAAGGTTACGAAGTAGGCGATAGAATTATTATTCCAGGTACATCACTTGGCGGCACAACTCCAGAAAACGATGCACTTATTATAGTAACTGAAATCCTTGACAGTGCAAACTCTATTGCTGATGCTGAAATTTCAGGAACACACTTTAACAACGACATTTACTTACCAGATCAAACTGCTGTATTTCAAGGCGGAAACGGCTCGGATGCAACATTTGATATAAGCTACGAAAACGGCGCATTCACAAGTGTAGTAGTAAACACTTCTGAAATAGGATTTGGTTATGTGCCGGGGGATGTAATTGATGTTGCAGGATTTTTACTTTCTCAAAATGCAGCACCTTCGCAGTTTTTGAGAATTGGTGTTGATACTGTAGATGCAAATGGCGGAATTACTTCTATATCATTTGCAGGACAAGCACCTGCTGCTAACAGAACTGTGTTTAATGCAACTTATACTACAACATCTGTTTCTGGTACAAACGCAGCATTTGATGTTACAGTAAATGGATCTAATTATGAAGTAAATTTTACAAATACTGGTGTAAACTATTTGGCAACAGAAAACTTCACAGTATTGGGTACATTACTAGGAGGAACTTCTCCAGCGAACGATTGTACTATTGTAATTGACAATGTTGGTGTAAACGGTGAAATTACTGCTACAACAGTTTCGGGTGTTACCTTTAACGGCGATACTAAAATTGGTCAACCTGGCGAAAACGTTACACCTTCAGGTGCTACATTTAATGTAAGCCAAAACGGAGCGCAGTATGTAGCGACTATTTCAGATCCAGGCGACAACTACAATGTTGGAATGGAATTATTAATTCCAGGAACAGCATTTGGCGCAGCAACACCAGAAAACGATTTAACTATTACAGTAACAAGTGTAATTGATTTGCTAGGCGGATCAATTGACGGAATATCATCATCTGGCACAGGATATGAACCTATTGGAATTTATATCGATGTATTAGGTGCAAATGATCCAAATGTAGGTAGTGATGCTACGTTTAATTTAACTAGAGATTCGGGTGTATATGGTAATATAATTTCTACAAATGCAGGATCAGGTTATAAACGAGGAAATAGAGTTTTAATACCTGGTTTCTTACTTGGCGGCATATCGCCGTTGAATGATCTTATTATTAGAGTGTCTTCAGTTGATGGCTTAGGTGCTATAACAGGATTTACACCTGATTTTATTGAAGCATCAAGAGGTAATAATTTTGATTTAATCAGCACAGTACAAATGTCCGAAGCAACAACTGCTAATATGAATAGATTAACAACTATTGATTTTGGATCATTGGCTACATTGCAAATTGAATTTCCAAACGCACACGGACTAGTTCCAGGTGGATCGTTTATTGTTGGCGTTGGATCAGATGACGGATCAAATAATCATAACCTAGTAGCTGGATCGTTCTTTGTATCTGATATTCCGACTGTTAATACATTACGTTATCAAGCAAGAGCAGAAGGATTTATTGATACTACTACAAGTATTGCAGGATCAGTTTACCCACGTCCAGACAGCTTCTTTATCCATAGACCGTATGACGGTGGTGTACAGCTAGGTACAGGTGGACCGCAACACGGTGCGCAAGCAATACGTCAAAGTAAAAAGTACATTCGTTACCAATCAGGTAAAGGTATTATGTATACCACTGGTGCACTTTTTGCTCCGAGTTACGATTTACGCAGTTTAACGGCAGACGGTGTAGAAGTCGGATCACTTATTACTGTGGTTACAGATGATAATGATCACGGAGTACAAGAAGGTGGAATTATTCGATTACTTGGTGTAGAAACACCTGGATATAATAGTGGAGCAGAAACTGCTGTTCCTCCAAAATTTGATTATGAAGTAGTTCAAGTTATAGATGAAAGAACTTTTAAAGTTAGAGCACAGCGTAGATTAGGTGCAACCGAAGCTGTACTAGGATTTGGCTCACAAATGAGTGTTGTTAGCTGGCACGGTGCAACAGTGCGCTCGGGTATCTTTGATGATCAAAACGGTATTTTCTGGGAATTCGATGGAACACAAATTTCAGTTGTACAGCGTACTGGTACTAGACAACTTGCTGGTACTATAGCAATGGATATTGACACTAACTTAATTACAGGAACAAATACACGTTTTGAAGATCAGCTAAAAGCAGGCGACAGAATTATTATTAAAGGTATGACACACGTTGTAACACACGTTAACGATCAAACTGAATGTACTGTAACTCCTGACTTTAGAGGTGTAGTAAATATTACAGGTGCAAAGATTAACTTAGTAGTTGATAAAAAAGTTAAACAAAGTGAGTTTAACTTAGATAGATTAGACGGTACAGGCCCAAGTGGTTACAATATCGACATTGCTAAAATGCAAATGATTGGTATTCAATACAGTTGGTATGGTGCTGGTTTCATTGACTTTATGCTACGTGGTAGTGATGGTAACTTTGTGTTTGCACACAGAATGCGTAACTCAAACGTAAACACAGAAGCGTTTATGCGTTCAGGTAACTTGCCTGTACGTTATGAAGTTGCTAACGAAGGACCAAGCGGCAAACTTGCAGAAGCAATAGATGCAACTCAAAATTATATAGTGCTTGAAGATTCTAGTTTCTTTCCCGAATATGGTACAGTATATATAGATAATGAAATTATCGACTTTACTGGAAAAAATGACACACTAAACCGCCTAACTGGTTGTATTAGAGGTGCTACTTTTGAAAACTTCCAAGCAGGCGCAAATAGACAATATACCGCAGGAGTTGCTGCGAGTCATAGTGCTAGAACAGGTGTTGTACTAATATCACAAACTATTACTCCACTTATTAGTCACTGGGGTTCTGCGTTCCTAACAGACGGTGGTTTTGATGAAGATAGAGGTTATATTTTCTCATACACAGAACCTGGATTAGAAGTTACTACAACTAAGCAAACAGCTTTCTTGATTAGATTGTCTCCGAGTGTTTCGAACGCACTTGTTGGAGATTTAGGCGAAAGAGAACTTTTAAATCGTGCGCAGCTATTGTTGCAAGAACTAGAAGTTACATCAGAAAGTCAATCCGGCGGTATACCTATTGAAGGTGGTATTGTTGTTGAAGGAATTCTTAATCCTAAAAACTATCCAACTAATCCTGCAGATGTTCTTTGGCAAACACTTAGTACAGAAGCACAAGGCGGACAACCTAGTTTTGCACAGATTGCAGCAGGTGGCTCTATTAAGTGGTCAGACGGTGCTGCCGCAACAACCGCAACAGTTAATACTCAGCCAGTATTATCAGTAACTATGCAAACTAACGAATTTGGCGGCAGAAACGATGAAATTGATTTTGACCAAAGTGTGTACAACACCAATGGTCCAGTGTTGATTGGATCTGTTGTTAGTTCTGTTAACTTGAACGGAGATACTGTTTATGATGTTGCAGATAACAGAACAGTAGAAAATGTTCAATTTAGAAGCAGAGATGGCGATTATAGAATCAAAATTTCAGATGATCCAGATGCTGGCTATCAGCAAAACAATTTCACATTTGCCTTTGGCGGCAACTTAGTAAACAGAAACTTTGCGTATGTAAGTAAATCATCTTTTGATGCAAGTGGTGCAAGTACAGGAACAGTTGTTACAGGCGGCACAGTTACATTCCCTGCTAACACTAGTATTTCTAACGTAACATTGCTAAATCACGGTGGCACTGAGTTTTATCGATTAACTTTTAATAACTCTTTTACTGGAACGTTAAGTGCAACAAGTGGTAACATACAATTTACTTTTGAAGAACCACCTTATGCACAACCAGGAGAGACTATTTTCTCATTCATTGCACAACCCGGCGAACGTTCTACTGTAGACTTTAGTGAATTGAAAGAACTAACAAATACACCATTAGGCGGCCGAGGAACATATCCAAATGGCCCTGATGTCCTTGCTATTAACGTGTATAAAGTGTCAGGTGCTTCTAGTGAAAGTAACTTGATCCTTAAATGGGGTGAAGCACAGGCTTAAAGTCTTTCTAAATAGTCAACAAAAGCGGCCAAGTTATCAAACACTTTGGTCGCTTTTTTTATCTTTTGATATGTAAATCTTTTGTTAATTAGTTCTTCAGTTTCTTTACCGTAGCCTGTTCTAACTAGTATAGGTCTTGCACCTATTTTCATTGCAGCTTTTAGATCTTTAATACTGTCGCCTACATAAAATCCTTTTGAAAATTTTACGTGAGGTACTTCTTTTTCACAACGTTTGAACATTCCTATATTAGGCTTTGCATATATATCTGTTTTATGACTGCTTTCACTATAGTATAGTCCGTCTATACTACGACAACCTGCCTTGCCAAGTTCTTCAAACATATAATTGTGTAATATATCTACATCTTCTTGTGTATACAGACCCTTTGCAATTCCGCCTTGGTTAGTTATAATAGCAATTTTATGTCCTAATCTTCTAAGTTTAACAATTGCTTCGAGGCTGCCTGTTTCAAATTCAAAGTCTTCTATTTTGTACGTGTACTCTCCACGTTCTACATTTATAACGCCGTCTCGATCTAAACCAACTACACACTTTGGTGCTATATATCCTGATTGTTGAGATTCGTCGCCCCAGTAAATATTAACCATTCGATTCCTCTTGTTCTAGTGCTTGTTGTGCTTTCTGGCTATCGCCCGGAGCAACACGATAATTATCTTCAACACTATCGGCTGTACTTACTTCTGTAATACTACTACTGTCTACTAGCGCAATTAATTGATGAGGTTGTAGTGGAGGATTATGCCAAGTATCACCTTCGGATAAATCTTTTTCGTGTAGTCTAGCATTAGTAGTATCAATCCAACGAACTCTAAATTTACCAGAATTGACAAACCAACTTTCGTCTTTTTCTCTATGAAAATGCATACTAAACATATTGCCTGCTTTTTCAAATACCATAATTTTACCACAGTATTTGTCATTGGTAGCCCAAATTAATTCGTAACCCCAGCCTTTTTTAACAAATCCTTCAAGACGCTGCATTTATATATTCCTCTATGTTAGTCCATTGCATATCTACTACACTATTTAAATTAGTTAAATCTGCACAGGTATACTTTTGATATTGTGATTTGATATTCTCTGGCATTGGTATTAGGTTAATTTTAGCATCGTACTTATTAGCAATAGCGTTAGCAACAGTAGAAAAACTTACACTGCGTCCGGTGCCTACATTAAATATACCCGATTGGTCGACACCAAACATTTTTTCGTGCAACTTACAAATATCATCTACACAAACAAAATCTCGTCTATATTTTTCACTATCTTCAAATAAATTAATATAGCCATTTTCTTTTGCTTGATGTGTAAATTTAGTATAAGGGCTTGCCTGATCGCCTTTATGTTCTTCGCCTGCGCCGTACACATTAAAGTATCTAAAGCCTTGAATTTTAATTTGAAATTCGTCTATGTATTGATTAATAAATCTATCAAACAAATACTTGCTCCAAGCATACGGGCTTTGCGGAAGCAATGGCCCATTTTCTGTAAAATGTTCAGTAGGTCCGTAAACACTTGCACTAGATGCATATTGAAAGTTAGTGCCAAAGTTTTCGCATATTTGTATAAGTCTTACACTAAACTCAAAGTTCTGTTCTAGTATCTGATTTACGTCTGTGTATGTTGTGCTACTAATAGCACCTAAATGTATACACCAATCATAGTCTTCAGTACTAGGAAGTATACCTGGTTGCCATTCCCATCCTTCAACTTCGTGACCTTGTTGCTGTAAATAGCTTGCAATATTCTTGCCAATAAATCCTTGGTGTCCTGTAACTAAAATTCTCATTTGCTTGCCTCTATTATGCTAGTTGTGGAATAACCATCTACAGTTGATACTATGTGTACATCTGCTAAATCATTACCTACAACTTCTTCTATTTTATAATCGCCACCTTTTACAATTAGATGCGGTTTTAATTTTTTAATTAATTCGTATGGAGTATCTTCATCAAATACAACTACTTGATCTACCCACGGTAATATTTCTAATTGACTAATGCGCTTTATCTGATTGTTGATTGGGCGTGTTTCGCCTTTGAGACGTTTGACACTTGCATCACTGTTAATACCTACAATTAGTTTCTCACCGAGTGTTTTTGCTTCTGCTAAGAGCTCAAAATGACCCTTGTGCAGTATATCAAACACTCCGTTAGTAAACACTATACGATCTTCTAAGTCGCTTACAGCAAGCGTATATGTGCCTAGATGTGTAACTGCTTTGGTAGATCCTTTAACAGCAAGTTCGATACAATGTTTATAATCATAACCTTTAGTAAGTCCATAAACAAAACTTGCTAGAAAGCAATCGCCTGCACCAGTAACATCGTTTACTTCTACAACATCAACTGGTATGTCATACACTACGTTGTCTATGCTTGCAACAACATTTTTACCAGCCCGTGTAGTAATAATATTACCTTGCCAAAGATCAAAGTCTAATTCTGTAAATTCTTTTTCGTTAGGTTTTACAAGCCAGGCACCTTTGTAATGTTCTGCTGATTTCTTTGGATCTACAATAACACAACAGCCTGCTTTGTTTGCTAATTGTATAATTTGTTCACTAAACTCCAATACACCTTTATTATAATCACTTAGTATTACATAGTCGTATTTGTTAAATGGAAATTCTTGTAGTTCTTCTAAAACGTCATAACCGTCTGCAATGTAATCTTTGTCAATGCGTGTGACATAATGTCCGTCACACATAACTCGTGTTTTTATACTTGTAGGCTGATCAGGTTCATATAGACTAACATCTACACCTAAACTTTTTAAATTTTCGTAAACAAGTCCTGCACCGCCTACAGTTTCTACAATACGTTCTTGTGTAACAACTGGTACGGGTGCCTCAGGACTCAAACGTGTGCTTGCGCCGTAAATATATCTGTCGATGATTATATCGCCAATAACTAAGACTTTCATAATTCTATTATACTTTATTTTAGGTTAAGTGTCAAGTAAATTAATAGTTTGAAACACAGTTTCTAACTTAGTTAAATTAATTTTGCTTTGAAGAGTATTACGTAATCCGTGATGCAAGGGTTTTGGCCACTTAGTAAAACTGCACCAAGCATAGCCATCGTGTTCGTTGTTAAGTTTAGGAATAAATTCTTGCTCTATTACACACAGATAGGTATGGAAATAAAATTTACTATCAGGAGAAATAAAACTTTCTAAAGGTAATGTTTTTTTAATTTCTGGAAGTTGTCCAATTTCTTCTTGGATTTCTCTTTTAAGTCCTTCCCACGGAGTTTCAGCACCTTCATTAGTGCCACCAACTAGTCCCCACATATTAGATCTTTTACCGTTTGCTCTGTGCAAAAATAAAAATCTATTAGTGTCTAAAGTATAAAAGAGAGCTCCACTACATACTATTTTGTCATTCATAAAAATAGTTATCCAGCTAGATCAATTCTCCAGGTACCAACTGGATAATCACCGTCAACGGATTTGAACCATTCTCCGTCTTTAAATCTGTATTGAATATTAGTATTAAGATTAGTAGTATATGTTAAGGAATTTTCTTTACTTGCGTCAAACACAATATTCCATTTAGTGCCGTCCCACTCTACAACATCGTTTGCCTTTGCAATTAATCCTGAACCGTCTGTATTTTGCCAAGCAAGAGGAACTTTTGTAGCATTTTCGTCGCCAATATTTTCTAGCAATAAAAGTCTTAACCCTGCTACCTTAATACTGTCAGGATTAAATCTAGTAGGATCGATTATGTAATCAATACTTGTACGTCCTGAAATAATCGAGTCAGTTGGAAAACTATCAGCGTCCCAATTAATTAATATTTTTCCTTCATCAAACGGACTAATTGTAAAAGTACCTGTAACAGTATTATCGTTATCTAAATTAGTTAAGTATATTCTACTTACATCAGCAGCATATTGGCCAGGTAATGCTTCGAATATCTCTCTCCAATTTTTATTACCAACTGCACCGTTTGTGTATAACTGTGCAGTATCTAAATCTAGATATACTCCATATTTGTTGTAATTTACATTGGCCATTTGTTCACTTAAACCAGTTTTTGCTATAGAACCAAATTCGTTAGTTTTAATACCTGACTTAGCAAAATCGTCATATTGGTTTAATTCTGGAACTGTTACTCCGTCTTCAATAGTGCCTCGATCTTCGTCAAACATACTTGTAATAATATTAGTAATTACACCCATTCTTCTAACTTTTGTAGGCGGCGAGATATAAATGGGAATACTAAATGTTAGTGTTGCAATATCAATTTCAGAATCAACACCTACTGGTATACTTCTATTTGACCATTGTACATTTTCTAAATTAACTACGCTAATACTTGTCCAGTCAATAAAATTGTCTGTGGTTTGCATTTCTAAACTTGGATTGAATAATACTAATATTTGTTCTAATATTTGTAATTTTTGATCTGTATTACTAGCCCATATATCTGCATTAATACGCATTAAGTATGGTGTTGGAATAAGGCGTTCAACTGTATAATTTTTACCTTGATAATTTAAATACTCTTCATTTTCGTCGTCGTATGCACGTTCTCTAATGTTAGTCTTGCGTGTATAAGTTGCATCTGTTAAACGATCTTTATCTAGTTCTAAACCAGTTACATAAACTGAAATTCTTGGTGCACTTGGAATTTTGTTTTCACTATTTTCTCGTATAATATTAGCAACCTGTCTTGTTAAATCGCCATACATAACAGGAACGTCTTTTATTGCACCTGATCCGTCTTTCACAGGAAAGTTACTCAAAATACGCATCATCTGAGTTAAGTATCTTCTAACCTGACCGTCATAAAAATGTTGCATTATGTGTTATCCGCCGTTGGTTTTCTAGGACGTAGTGCTTTAGATAAACTCTGTCTTTCTTCAACAACTTCGCCGCCGATATTACTTGTGTTTGTATTATTAATAAATGAAGATTTGTAAGTTTGGCGTTCAAGTGTATTACTTAATGTCATTCTAATATCATCATTCACTTTCACCCATCTACTCCCGTCATATCTAAACATTCTATTTGGAAGGAAATCGGTTCGTAAAAAATAATCTCCTTCTTCGTTTTGTCTCGGAAATTGTATCCCGAATCCAAACGGTGCACCGTTTGGTGCAGTATCACCTGTTCCGACTAGGTAACCTGTATATCCTTCTCTTTCAGGACGACTAGCAACTTCGTCTGCACTATAAGTAATATTGCTTGCATCTAAATCTTCTTCGTCAGCAGTAGAAAGTGCAATACTTCCGTCGTCATTTGTAGCAACAGTATAATAGTGACTAATATCATATCCACTTTTAGGAGCGTCTGCTTCAGCTTGTGCAACTACTGCATTATTAATTTGCATTTCTTTCTCGTATGTAGAAAGAATATCACGCAATGAGTTGTTACTACCTTCTTCAGCAGGTAAGTCTAATATTTCTTTAAATTCTTGACTATCTATTATTTGTTTTAATTTGATTCTATATAAATGCGGATACCAAGTTTGTGAAAATCCTTCCGCTGCACGATTAACATCTTCTACAACATAAAAGCGTTTTAATGCTATTGCATAGTCGTTTGCAGCATACTCGTCTTTTAAATGAGGTAATTCGATCACATCTCCTGGCATAATTTTTCTACCAAGAGTTTTTACTGAACTGTTTATATGAATAGTCATAAACAATGTGTCATTAGTTAAAAATAATCCAAATTGGCTTAGGTCAAAGTCTATGTCTTGAACATTGTAAATACCACGCATTGAATAAACGTCAGGATCGTATTTTCTATCTCTATTTTCTAAAAATAGTAAATCCTGTATGTTAGTTTCTTTAACAGCATCGTATGTTGGTTGGTCAGCAGTTCCTTCGCCTTCAGCAGGATTTTCGGGCCCTAAATACTTGTGTATGTTAATATCAGTGCCGCCAATGGTAAACATCTCATAAACTTGTTTGTCTATGAAATGATAATCATTGCCGCGTTCTGGTTTATATAATGATAGTCTTGGCATATACATATTTATCGATATGTGTTGCATACGATAAATACTATACGGAGAACTTCTATGGCAGATTTAGCAACACAAAAACAAGAAATATTTGATTATGTAAATGCAATGCTGGGCGGCGGTATGATCGATGTTGAACTTGATCCAATTCATTACGAAACTGCACTAACAAAGGCACTTACACGTTTTAGACAGCGTTCAGATAATAGTGTTGAAGAATCATATATGTTCCTTACTACAGTTGTAGATCAAAACGAATATGTTTTACCAAACGAAGTAATCGAAGTTCGTAAACTATTCCGTAGATCAATTGGCTCAAGAACAGGCGGTGGCGATGGCGGCAGCTTATTTGAACCATTTAACTTAGCATATACAAACACATATTTGTTATCTAGTTCTAAACTAGGCGGACTAGCAACATATGATCTATTTTCACAACACCAAGAACTTGTTGGTCGTATGTTTGGTTCATTTATTGAATTTAAATGGAGTACCACAAGTAAAAAACTTACTCTACTACAGCGTCCTAGAGCAGAAGAAGAACTACTTCTTTATTGTTACAATTATCGTCCTGACTCAGAACTACTTAATGACTATCTAGCAGTGCAATGGCTTAAAGATTATACACTTGCAACTTGTAAGTATATGCTAGGTGAAGCACGTTCAAAGTTTGCTACTATTGCTGGTCCTCAGGGTGGATCAACTCTTAACGGTGATGCACTAAAAGCAGAAGCACAAGCTGAAATGGAAAAACTAGAAGCAGAAGTATCAATGGCAGTTGCTGGTGGAACCGGGTACGGCTTTTTAATTGGATAAAAGTTCTTGACAAAATGCATAGCAGAGTATACACTAGTTAAAATAACTTAGAGGTATATTTTTATGAAATTGTTAGTTATCGGACACGGCCGACACGGTAAAGATACTGTGTGCGAAATATTACAAAAAAATTATAATTTAAGTTTTGAATCTAGTTCAAGATTCTGTTCAAAACTTTTTATCTATGATATGCTAAAGGACAAATATGGATATACTAATGAAGAAGAGTGTTATGCTGACAGGCATAATCACCGAGCAGAATGGTATAATGCTATCTGTGATTTTAATAAAGGCGATGGAGCTCGTTTAGGCCGAGAAATATTTGAACAACACGATATCTACTGTGGCTTGCGTAACAAGCGTGAATTTTACGCTATGAAAAATACCGGTGTGTTTGATTATGTTATTTGGGTCGATCGTTCAGATCATCTTCCTCCGGAAGCAAAAGATTCGATGAGTTTAGAGCAATGGATGGCTGATTTTACTATCGACAATAATGGCGATCTAAATGAATTAATGTTTAATACATATCAACTTATCGAACATTTAAAAGTCAGGACGTAAATCTCCTTGCTTCCAGCGAACACCTATTTTTTGTAAAATACGTTGGCAATTAGCACAAACAGTTTTTAAGTTTGTAGGCCGGCAGTTATTCAAATCTCCGTCTATATGAAACACATTAAACTGCTCAGGATGTTTACTAGTATGTCCGCACTTTTCGCAGACATCTTTTTTCTCGTACCCTCTTTGCTTCCATTTAGGAATACCGTGTCCTACTCCATTGCGTAAGCAAGTTTCGCACAACTTACGATAGTAAGTTCTGTTTTCTTTTTTGTAATTTATAGCTGCTGGACGCTGTCCGCACTTACATAATGGTCTCATATCGTATTTAGCTCACCTTTTCGGTCCCTTTTTTATGGTGGATAACTAGGCTTTTTAAATCAAATATTATAAATACTGTATAGAATAAACTATATCCAACAGGAGAATATAAAATGGCATTAGTATCACCAGGCGTAGAAGTCAATGTAATTGACGAATCATTCTACACCCCGGCCGCAGCTGGTACCGTACCAATGATTTTTGTAGCAACTGCAAGTAATAAAACTTCAAGCAGTGGCGCAGGAATTGCAGCAGGTACAACCAAAGCGAACGCTGGTAAACCTTACTTAATCACCAGCCAAAGAGAGCTTGGTGAAACATTTGGCGACCCGTTATTTTACTCGGACACAAACGGAAATATGATTCACGCAGGTGAATTAAACGAGTACGGTCTTCAAACTGCTTATTCAGTTTTAGGCGTATCTAACAGAGCGTATGTAGTTAGAGCAGATATTGACTTAGGCAAATTAGAAGCACAATCAGATGCACCAGGCGGCGAACCGGCAGCTGGCGCATTTTGGATCGATACGCAAACATCTGCGTTCGGTATATTAGAATGGAACGGAGCAGCAGTTACAACAACAGGCGGACAAAGTTTCTCAACTGTTGCAAGAACAGTAATTACTGAAGCATCGGATATTGATTCAAGTACCTCAGCTCCAAAAACATCAATTGGACAAATTGGCGACTATGCTATTGATGCAACTATTGCATCAGGCGAAGATGCTACAAGATTCAAAGTATTTTATAAAACACCTGGCAATAGTACAGCGGCTGGCTCTGCAGGTGATTGGGTACGTGTTGGATCAACAGCGTGGAAAGCAAGTTGGCCAGCAGTAAGAGGCACAAAAACTCCAGTAAGTATTGCACTAGGCGATACAATGACAATCAACAATCTCGATGTTACTGCATCAGGAACAACTATTACAACATTAGCAAGTGATATTAACAGTCGCGGTATTCCGGGTGTATCAGCAGCAGTTGTAGATAGTGCATTAGAATTATATTCAACAGGTGTTGATATTGTAATTGAAACAGGCTCAGGCGCACTAGTAGGCGACGAAAATACTGCTTCTGAAGATGGTGGCGCACTAGGTATTATTACAGGCACATATGCTGCTCCAAAAATTACTATTGCTCCGCACACAAGCGTTCCTGCATATAAAGATGGCGGCGCAGCAAATGCACCAACAGGTTCTTTATGGTTTAAAACTACACAGCCAAACGGCGGCGCAGACTTTAGTGTAAAACAATATAATGCTGACACACAATTATGGGAATCAGTAGACTCTCCTGTATTTGCTACACCAGAAGCAGCACTATTCAACCTTGATAAATCAGGTGGTGGTGCAAATTTGATTGCAGGCGATGTATATATTAAAACTAATATCGAAGAAGAAGATCCAATTTTAGGTGACTTCCAAGCATATGTTAGAACAGCAAACGGCGCAACAAGCATAACAAGTGATAAAATTACTACACAACTAACATCAGGTACATATTCTTTTGATTTAGAAGAAACTACAGCAGGTAGTTTAAATAGATCAACAAAGACTATTAATGTTGTTACACTTGGTGCAAGTACAGATGCAGACAAAATTGCAGCAGGTATTAACGCAGCAGGGTTTACAAATATTGTTGCACTTGTTGATGCGTCAAATAAAATTGTAATACAGCATAAAACAGGCGGAGATATTAGAATTGCTGATACCGACGGTGTTTTAGGATTAGCTGGGTTTGTTGCAACAGGCTCAAACAAAAAAGCAAATCTTTATACAGCACCAACAGGTGACGCAACAAACGACCTAGTTGCATCAAACTGGATGCCTTTAGAAGCAACTGCAAAAGACGATGCACCTGCAAGTTTAACAGCAGACGGCGAATTATGGTATAGTTCAGTAGTTGACGAAGTTGATATGCTAGTACACGCAGGAGCAAGCGGATGGCAAGGGTACTTAACAGTATATCCTGATTCAAATGCTACAGGCCCAATTGTTTCAGCTACAGAACCTTCTACACAAACTGACGGTGTAAGTTCTTTAGTTGAAGGTGATTTATGGGTTGACACTTCGAACATTGAAGAGTATGGTCGTGTACACCGTTATAATGCAACTTTAAGCAAGTGGGTGTTACTAGATAAATCAGATCAAACCACAGAAAATGGTATGCTATTTGCAGATGCTCGTTGGAGTAATGCTGGATCAAACAGCGATGCAGCAGACATTGACGAGTTACTAGTAAGCGATTATCTAGATCCAGATGCTCCAGATCCAGCACTATATCCAGAAGGGATGCTACTTTGGAACACTCGTAGAAGTGGATTTAATGTTAAGCGTTTTGAGCGTAACTACATTGATACATCAGCAGACAACGGACGTTTCCAAGTAACTGGTTTAAGTGGAGATCTAGAAGATCAAGCAATGGAACTTTACTATCCACATCGTTGGGTAACTGATTCAGGTAACAACGAAGATGGTTCAGGTACATTTGGACGTCACGCACAGCGTAAGAGTGTTATACAAGCATTACAAGCAACTGTTAACAGCAACCAAGACATCCGTGACGAAGAAAGTCGTCAGTTTAACTTGATTGCAGCACCGGGTTATCCAGAACTAATTGGTGAAATGATTACACTAAATTACGATCGCAGACTAACAGCGTTTGTTGTAGGTGATACACCAGCAAGACTAACACCAGATGCAACTTCATTAAATGAATGGGCAACTAACGTTAATCTAGCAGTTGAAGATAACGATGATGGCGCAGTTAGCCGTGACGAGTATATGGCAATGTATTATCCTTGGGGCTTTACAAGTGACAATGCAGGTAATAACATTGTTGTTCCCCCAAGTCATATGGCACTACGTACTATTATACTTAACGACCAAGTTGCGTTCCCCTGGTTTGCTCCAGCAGGTACAAGACGCGGTGGTGTAACTAATGCTACAGCAAGTGGATATGTTACAAGCGAAGGTGAATTCCAGAGCGTAGCATTAAACACAGGACAGCGTGATACACTATACAGCAACAACATAAACCCAATCACATTTATTAGTGGTGCAGGTTTAGTTGTATTTGGTCAAAAGACTCGTGCAAGAAATGCAAGTGCGCTAGATCGTGTAAACGTAGCACGTTTGATTGTTTACTTACGTGGACAGCTAGAATTACTAGCAAGACCATACTTATTTGAACCAAACGATAAGATTACACGTGACCAGGTAAAAGCAGCAGCAGATGCGTTGCTACTAGAACTAGTAGGTCTAAGAGCACTATATGACTTCTTAGTAGTTTGTGATGAATCAAATAACACACCAGCAAGAATCGATCGTAACGAGTTATGGTTGGATATTGCAATTGAGCCGGTGAAAGCAATTGAATTTATTTACATTCCATTGAGAATTAAGAACACAGGTGAAATAGCGGCACTAGGTTAAGTGCGTATATAACGGACGGGATTAAATTCCCGTCCAAATATGCATAAATACTTTATATTAGGAGATAAAGAATGCCAATCACAACTTTAACAAATATTAGTATACCAACTGAAGGCGGCGGATCTAATAGTTCACTACTAATGCCGAAGCTACAATATCGCTTCCGTGTATTTTTAGATAACTTTGGAACTGTTGGCGGCGCAGATGGTACTAGGGAAATTTCAAGACAGGTAGTTGATGTAACCCGTCCAAACTTATCGTTTGAACAAATCACAATTGATGCTTATAACTCAAGAACATATCTTGCAGGTAAGCACACTTGGGAACCGATTACATTGACACTACGTGAAGATGCAAACAACAACGTACAAAAAATTGTTGGTCAGCAGTTACAAAGACAGTTTGACTTCTTTGAGCAGTCAAGCGCAGTATCAAGTGGTACTTACAAGTTCCAAACTAGAATCGAAATTCTAGATGGCGGTAATGGTGCAACAGGTGCTAATGTAATTGATCGTTTCCATCTAGTAGGATGCTACATTGAGTCAGCAAACTACAATACACTAGCATATGCTACAAACGATCCAGTAACAACAACACTAAGCATTCGTTACGACAATGCAATCCAATTTGGTGCAGATGAAGACTTTAATGGTATTGGCGAACCAGTACTAAGATCTACAAATGCAGCAACTGGTGGTACAACAGTTACTGGCTAATATCTAAACAGATTGGCGTTAGTATACTAAAGCGGGAATTGTTAATTCAATTCTCGCTTTTTTATATACGCATATTTTATTACTAGATAAATATTATTATGAGTACTCTAGATCCATATCTTGTAAATGTAAACCTTGATGTTCACTTACGTGACGCAAGACACGCACATCAGCTGTTTACTGAATACGGCCATTCTTTTGCGCCTAAGCAAAAGTTTCTTTATCACGTTGTGTTTCAGCCTAGTAGAGCTGTTGCAGATGCATCGTTATATAATACATTTAAGTTTCAAAAAGAAATTGGCGTACTAGCAAAAATGTTAGATTTACCGTCTTTTAGAGCATCAATTGAAAATAAACAACAGTACAATAGAAAAAAGAATGTACAAACTAGACTAGACTATCAAGATATTAGAATTGTGTTTCACGATGATAATATTGGTGCAACTAGATCTATGTTAGAAGAATATTATAAATGGTATTATGTTGATGGTTCACAGGATATAAACAGAGGCGGTGCCTATAATCCTAGAGACAAGTTTGCAGAAAAAGTTCCTAGTTACGGATTAAATGTACAAAAACAATCCACTGCACACGAAATTCCATTTTTTGAATATATAAAAATCTATCAACTTGCAAGACAACAATGGTTTAGTTATACTTTAGTAAATCCTTTACTATCTGCTTGGCAACACGGTGATTTAGAATATGCAGATGGTGCAGGAGTTGTAGAAAATACAATTACTGTTGCATACGAAGCAGTGCTCTACGATAAAGGCGACATAGGCGATTTTGGAGAACCTACTAATTTTACATCAGAAGAAACTCGCTACGATAATACACCTAGTCCAATTGGATACGCAGATCAAAATATTGGGGAACGATATAATCTTGTACCTAGACTTTTAAACACAACTAATTATGCGCCGCGCGGACTTATTGCAAGAGCTGCTAATACTGCTAGTAGAGCATCTTCAACTAGTACTAACGTTAATAACCAGCCTGGTGTATTAGAACAAATTATTGTTCCGTTAAGACAAAATAATTCTGTATCTTCAGTTTTAAATGCAGGAACTAATGTTGCAAATGTTGAATCTATAATTACAGAACTATCTAGATCACCTTCAGCAACTAGAAGTTTTGTAAGCCGTTCGATCAATACAGGCGAAGTACCAGGAATTAATACTGCGGCATATAATGCATTAAGTAACACAGCACAACAAGATATTACAGACGGATTAGTTAACAATATTAGATCTAATAAAAAATTAGCATCTTTTGCAAAGAATGCAATTGATGCAGCAAAAGGAATTTTAACATAATGGTTGCTTCATCGGATAATCCAAAACAAGAAAGTCAAGAACTTACAAAAAAGTTTTTTAATAACTATTATAATAGACAAATATCATATAATGCATCAGAAGTTGATGCAGTAATTGGTTATTTTTTGAAAAGAGGATTTGATAAAATTGCTGCTGTAAATACTGCTAGTATATTACTACAACAGGCTGAAATTGACGAAATATCAGTATTCCAATTAATTGATACACTTAAAGGCGTTAATGACGTTCAATTGAGTAATATAGTTGCACAAATTTTAAATTTAAATAGAAGTAAAGTAAGTACATTAGGATACAGAATTCCTGAAGTCAAACAACTATTTGAGCAGCGTCAAATAATTGTATAATGGCACATTTTGCACAAGGTAAATTTAATCTCAAAAACCCAGAAAAATACGTAGGTAACAAAACTCCTACATACCGTTCTGGATGGGAATTTACCTTTATGAAGTTTTGCGACGAACATCCTAGTGTTAATCAATGGGCAAGTGAAGCAGTACGCATACCTTATCGTAATCCGTTAACAGGTAAACACACTATATATGTTCCTGATTTCTTTATTGTATACTCGGATAAAGGTGGTAAAAAACGTGTAGAACTAATAGAAGTTAAACCTAGTAATCAAGCAATAAAAGAAAAATTAGGACGTAGCAGAGCTAACCAAGCACACTATGTTATTAACCAAGCAAAATGGGAAGCTGCGCGAGCCTGGTGCAAGCAAAAAGGTATATATTTTAGAATAGTTACAGAAGCTGATATTTTTCATAACGGCACAAGACGATAAATAATAGTAGCAGTTAATGGAAGTACAATGACTAAAAAATTAGAAGATCTTTTAAACTTGCCTGATTCAAAAGAGATTATAGATCAGGCCGAAGCCCAAGAAGCAGAACAAACAAAGCACGATTTAGAACGCACAGAAGCATTTAGAGATATTGCAGAATTAGATAAAATATCTTCTGCATTACCACAGGTTAAAGGCCTAGGAGAAATGGCTGATAAAGAACTTAACGAAGTTGCAGACAAAGCAATGAGTGCATATGAAGATTTAATGGATCTTGGTATGAATGTTGAAAGTCGTTATAGTGGAAGAGTATTCGAAGTTGCTGGCGGAATGTTAAAAACAAGTTTAGATGCAAAAGTAGCAAAACTAGATAAAAAACTTAAGATGGTAGAACTACAACTTAAAAAAGAAAAAATGGACAGAGATAGCGGACCAGGCGATGGTGATATTGTAAACGGCGAAGGTTACGTTGTCACAGACCGTAATAGTCTATTAGAGCGTCTAAAAGGTTTAGATGGTGATAAATGATAATATATGGATCCTATGCACTAGCTTATTGGTTTGAGGACTATTATAAACAACCTAACGATATTGATGTTGTTTTATATGACGACAAATTATTAGATCAAGATTTTTTAGATAATTTAAAAAAACAATCAAATCTACCTTTAGAAATTACAAAGCAAGATGAAGGTTTCTTTTTTGATATCTTTGAAGATATGACCGATAATTACTTTTTAACTCCAGAAGGATTATTGACAGTTAAGATGTCTCACGCAATGTATGATTACAATATAACAAAAACATTAGATGATATTGTGTTCTTACAAAATAAAGGTATATCATATAATAAAGAAAAACTAGAACTACTTAGAATACATTGGAAAAAAAGATACGCAAGTCTTAGAGAAAAAATAGACTTTAATAAATCTCCTGATGATTTTTTTAATAGTGCTGTTACAAGATACGTTAACCACGACGAACTACACGAATATTTAAAACTTACAGATATTCCTGCTTATAAAAAAATAATAGTAGACGACACTACTGTAAATGTGTCACAAGAAAAATTTTTAAACTTATCTAAACAAGAACAAGTATATACATTTATAGAAGAAATTGCAGTGCTTGCTTGCGAACGTTATTTTACACTAGCTGATTCTAAAGAAGCGTTTATAAATGCTTCACAAGATTTTATAACAAGAATGACATCTGGATGGTATAACATTTTTTTGTTAGAAAACTTGCGAGAAATTTTTAGTTTTATAGAAAATAGCGAAGAATATTTCAATTTAATGGGTAAAATAATGTTTTGGATTCGCAGTAAGCACAATAATGTAAATGTTGAGATAAATAATATATAAACATAGGGATCATTGCGCAATGAGATCATTTAAAGAAATACTAACCGAGTCTAAAAAGACTTATGAATTTAAGATTGGCGTAGCTGGAGATTGTCCTTCAGATTGTGCCGATAATTTAGAAACTGCATTAAAAAAGTTTAATGTAAGTAATATGACATCAGGTAAGAAAACACCAATACAAGAACGTCCGCTAGACTTTCCGCAGTTACAAAATATGGAAGTTACATATTTTGAAGCTACAGTAGAATATCCAACAACGCCTCAAGTATTGCAAGAATATTTAGGTAAGTGTTGTGGTATAGATCAAAGTCATATCATTGTGCGCAATATGAATGATCCTAGAGAAGAATACCAAGAAACTAAAGACGATGCTCCATATGAGTCGATGCTTAATACTGAAGATATGGGCGGTGAAAGCGCACAAGAATCAGTAGGTGGAAATCGTGTAATGGACTTGTTAAAAGAATTAGAAACTGCTCGTAAAGAACGTGACCACGATGGCGCTGAAGGTGCACCGCAAGGTGAGTCTGCAGATATCGGCGATGCAGAAAACAGCAAAGCGGTCGTAGGAGGCTAATACAATGGATATGAAAAAATTAATTCAGCAAATGACTGATATTGAAAATTCAAAAAAAGAACAACTAAACGAAGCAGCAACATTATCAATTAGTGCAGAAACAGGTGCAGAAATTGCAGATATGCTCGCAGCTATGCAAGGACACGCAGGTATGGGTCCTAAGCCAGTACCAGCAGATATGCCAATGCCAATGCGTACTGACATTGAAAAATTTCGTGCAGCAATGGACGACGATCCGAGCATTCCTGGTAAAGATGATGTAGAAGGCGACCAAGATCTACAACAAGGTATATTGGGCGCATTAGCAGGCGGCGCATTAGGATCAGCAGCAGGAGCAGCAACAGGTGCAACAGGTGCACTAGCAGCAAAAGGTGCTGCACTAGGTGCTAAAGCAGGTTCGGGCATTGCTGGTGCAATGGGCAAAGGTATAGCAGGAAAAGCAGCAGGCGGAGCAATAGGTTCCAAAGTAGGATCAGCTGTAGGTAGTGCATTACCGGGAGCAGCAGGCGCAGCTATTGGCGATAAAATGACCGACAACATTGAAGAAGATGCTGATCCTAAAGTTGCGTCGATGATTGCCAAGTTTGTAGATGAAATGGATACAGATATGATGTACTACGGCGAACCTGATGTTGCTAAAGTAAGTATGTTAATAAAGCAAGGTAACATAGAAGATGCTGCTGGAGAAATGGCAGATGCTATGGCTGATCAAGATGGCGGCAGTGATAAGTTTGATATGGTAATGGCACGAGCTCAAGAACACATTGAAGATTATATGGGCGAAGGTTACGACAACGAGCCAAATCCAGAATACCAAGATCACAAGCATATGACAAAAGATCTAAGCGGTGGTCTTAACCGTGAAAAGAAAGCATATGCTAAAGCACAAGACGGCGACAATGCAATGGCTGTAGAAGCTATCAAAGCACAGCTAATGGCAGCACTACAAGAAAAGAAAAAGCCAGATGCAGACGGCGACGGCGTTCCAGACTGGGCAGACAAGAAGCCAGGCAAAGACGATCACGCAGGTAAGAAAAAAGGTAGCAAGCCTAAAAAAGGTCAAGTACCTCCGCAATTTAAGAAAAAATAATCTACGGTGGGGTTACACCAAATAGGACCTTCGGGTCCTATTTTTTTGAGTAAATACAATATGTCGAAATCATTAGATGGCGTATTAACTAAAAAAGCCAATAAACAAGAAACATTTACTGAAGCACAAGTTCAGGATCTACTTAAATGTATGGATCCTGATGAAGGCTATTTACATTTTGCTAAACAGTTTGCCTACATACAGCATCCTGTAAGAGGCAAACTGTTGTTTGATCCTTATGAGTATCAGCTACGTTTAATGCACTCATATCACAGTTATAGATTTAATATTAATATGATGCCTAGACAAACAGGTAAGACTACTTGTGCTAGTATATACTTGTGCTGGTACGCAATGTTTAATCCAGATCAAACTATTCTTGTTGCCGCACACAAATACACAGGTGCACAAGAAATTATGGCTCGTGTACGTTATGTGTACGAAACTTGCCCAGACCATATTAGAGCAGGTGTTACAAGTTACAACAAAGGTTCAATTGAATTCGAAAATGGATCACGTATTGTAGCACAAACAACAACAGGCAACACAGGACGTGGTATGAGTATCTCGCTACTATACTGTGACGAGTTTGCGTTTGTGCAACCTAACATTGCGGAAGAGTTTTGGACTTCAATATCACCTACACTAGCAACAGGTGGTAGAGCTATTATTACTAGCACACCTAACTCAGACGAAGACACATTTGCTACTATTTGGAAACAAGCAGAACAAAAATTTGACACACACGGCAACGAACAAGAAGTAGGTATAAATGGTTTTCACAGTTTCAAAGCAGAATGGCACGAACATCCTGATAGAGACGAAAAGTGGAAAGAAGATGAAATTGGACGTATTGGTGAAGAAAAATTCCGTCGTGAATATGGCTGTGAGTTCTTAGTATTTGACGAAACACTAATTAATTCAATTAAACTTGCGTCTATGGAAGGTGCAAGTCCTATACTTAATATGGGACAAACACGCTGGTATAAAAAACCAACTAGTCAATATACATATTGTATTGCATTAGATCCAAGTATGGGAACAGGCGGCGACTACGCAGCTATACAAGTGTTTGAATTGCCAAGTTATGAACAAGTAGCAGAATGGCAACATAATACAACTGCTATACCTGGACAGATTAGAGTGCTTTCTGATATATGTAAATATATTGCAGAAGAAACTAAAAATCCACAAGGTATATATTGGAGTGTAGAAAACAATGGCCTGGGAGAAGCCGCACTTATTGTTATCAATGACTTTGGGGAAGAAAACATTCCTGGTCTGTTTGTTAGCGAACCAATCCGCAAAGGACACGTTAGAAAGTTCCGCAAAGGATTTAACACAACGCACAGTACCAAAGTTACAGCTTGTTCCAGACTCAAAACAATGATCGAAAACGATAAAATGATTGTGCATAGTAAACCATTTATATCAGAACTAAAGGGTTATGTTGCAACTGGTTCAAGTTACCAAGCAAAGTCGGGATTAACAGATGATTTAGTTAGTGCTACTTTATTAGCTCTTAGAATGATGAGTGTGTTAAAGGACTGGGATCCTAGAGTATATAACACATTTAATCAAACAGCAGATTTAGAAGATTACGAGCCACCAATGCCTATCTTCATTAGCAGCAACTATTGATAAATACTTTATGATGGAATATGATAAAATAGGCGAAGACCTCTTCAAAAAGATACGTGGTAGGTTTAGTGACGTAACTATCGGCGATGCTAACGGTATGGTTACAAACGAACCTAGTAAAGCTAGATTTTTTGATTTTGATTACAAAGGTTTAGGAAAAGTAAGTGTAAGTATTTCTGAAGACGATGGCTTATCTGTTATATATTCAAAAGATTTTATTAATAACGAAGATGAAATTACAAAAAATAGTTGGTATGATTTTTTAAAAGAATTGAGAGTTTTTAGTAAAAAAAGAATGCTCGATTTTAGTATAAGAGATATTAATAAATCAAATTTAACAAAAAGAGATTATAAATTTTTAGCACAACGCTCTGGGGAAGAACAAATGGTTGAATCAAAACTATATGGCACTAGCCGTGTAAGCTACCAAAAGGTAGGCGAAGCACGTATAATGATTAAGCATACAGAAAATATTAATCAAGAAAGTACAACAGGAAGAACTCAAAAAATTGGTAAAATTTATATTGAATCACCCGATGGCGAAAGATTTAAATATCCATATAAACACCTAAGTGGTGCTAGAGCAATGGCTATGCACGTAAGCGAAGGCGGCAACGCATACGATGACTTCGGTAAGCACATTGTAAGCTTATCAGAAGAAATGGCAAAACTACGCAAGTTCAAGAACTATATGGGACGTTCAGCTGTGATGGCAGAAAGTTTATCAGGTTATATGGACATTGTAAAAGAGCGTATTAGTACAGTTAAAAAAACAATCGAGTCATTACAAAAGCCAGCATATTACAAAGAAACATTTGAAGCATTTAATCCCCCAGTACTAGAAGATGTTCCAAGTGATGTTGCTGAAAACTGGATTGACGAACTAACTATTAAGCAGTTCAACGAAGAACTAGCAGATGTGTTCCCATACATTTATAATCTAGTAAAAGAAGGCACAAAGGCCGTAGAACTAGGCCCAGATGATTTACTAGGTGAATCAGACGAACAAATTGACGAAGTATTACCGGCATTAGCTATCCCTGCATTAATGGCTGCGGCTAGAGCAGCAGTTCCTGTACTTACACGTTTAGGTGCAAACATTATTACAAAAGGAGGCAGTGCAGCAGCAAGAGGCGCAGGCGCAGTAGCAAAAGGTGCAGGCACAATGGCTGTGAAACATCCAATTGCAACAACAGTAGCAGGCGGCGCAGCATACGCCGGCAAAAAAGCAGGCGATGCAATCGATGCTGTTGGCGATATGGCTGCTGATCTTGCAGGCGATGCTGACGCATTAATTGCACAAGCAGGTGCAGGAATTGAAGCCGTACAAGATCAAATAACAGCAGCAATTGGTAGTAGCGGCTTCTTAAAAGTTGCTAGTTTTGCAAAACAATATGCATTACCAGCATTAGCTGTAGTAGCAATACTCTATGGCGGCAAAAAAGTAATTGACTGGCTAATGGGCAAAGGCAAAGAGCCACAAGTTGAAGAGTTAGAAGAAAAATCACCAACAGATATGGATTGTTGGGACGGCTATAAAAAGCAAGGCACAAAGCCAGGCACAGGTAAAAACAAAGGTAAGCGTGTAAACAACTGCGTACCAGAAGAGATTGCACTAGAACAAGGCTTCGAAGAAATGATGGGACAGTTTGCTGAAGCAAAAGAGTGCGAAGAATGTAACTGCGCACCTTGTGAATGTGATACAAACGAAGACGATGTACAAGAAGCATACATCAAAACACGTAAAGATGCTGTAGAAGCACTAGGTCGCTTGCGTGGCATTGGTAAAAAGATTGAAACAGGCAAAGATACATTTGACGGCAATTTAGCAAATATGTATGTAAGTGATGTTTATGATGTTTATAGTTGGATGGACAGCAAATTAGGCATCAGCGGTATGAACGATCCTAAACTAAAGCAAGTTTTAGATCCTGTTATGCAGCTACGTGGCGAGGCAAAGAAACTAGAAACTGAACCAGGCAGTGGCGAGAACGCACGTTTTGGTAATCAAATTGTAAATGCATTATATCCACTAATGGTTTATATTGAAGACCATATGGAAGAACCAAAAGACGAAGGCAATGCATATGCAAAGGCTGTACAAGATGCTAAAAGAGACGGTAAGAAAAAAGGCGACAAGATTCAAGGTCCAGACGGTGATGAGATTACACTTGAAAAGGACGATAAGACACCACTAGGCGAGTTTATACTATCATACTATGACAGAGAAACAGGCCAGTTTCCAAAAGGCGAAACAGCCGTACTTACTATGGTAGAAAAAGATTACGGCGAGCAGTTCATAGAACCTGCTAAGGCCTTTATCGAACAAGTTCAAGCTCTGTATGACGATTACCAAATGCGCACACAACCACAACAGATGGAAGTTGATACAGATTTTGATAGAATGAAAGAGTTGGCGGGTTTAAGATAATCCGCTAACTTTCTAAAAAATTTATAAAAAAGTACTTGACTTTTTATAAATAATGTCGTATAGTATATATTGTGCTATACGAAATAGGCACTAAGCACATAGGCATAACATATAGGAGGCATAACTATGGCATCATTAGCAGAAATCCGAGCAAAGCTCAAAGAACAAGAAAACCGCTCTTCAGGTGGTTCAAATGGCCCAAGCGGACCAAACCCAATTTACCCATTTTGGAATATGAAAGAAGGCGAGAGTGCAACTCTACGTTTCCTTCCTGACGGTGATACAGATAACACTTTCTTTTGGAAAGAACGTTTGATGATTAAACTTCCATTTGCTGGTGTAAAGGGTGAAACAGATTCTCGTCCAGTACAAGTACAAATTCCTTGTATGGAAATGTACGGAGAATCCTGTTCAGTACTTAACGAAGTACGTGGTTGGTTTAAAGATCCAAGTCTAGAAGATATGGGTCGTAAGTACTGGAAGAAGCGTTCGTATATCTTCCAAGGCTTTGTAACGGATAATCCACTAGCGGACGACGAAGCACCTGAGAATCCAATCAGACGCTTTATCATTGGTCCACAAATCTTCCAGATTATTAAGCAAGCACTTATGGATCCAGATATGGAAGAGTTGCCAACAGATTATACAGCAGGTGTTGACTTCCGTTTGAACAAGAGTTCAAAAGGTGGTTATGCAGACTATTCAACATCTAACTGGGCACGTAGAGAGCGTCCATTGTCAGATGCAGAAATGAATGCAGTTAACACACACGGCTTGTTTGATCTAAATGACTTCCTACCTAAGAAGCCAGACGAAACTGCTGTCAAGGTTATGCAGGAAATGTTTGAAGCGTCAGTAGACGGTGAAGCATATGATCCTGATCGTTGGAGTAACTACTTCCGACCTGCCGGTATGGCAGCACGTACAGGTGATCCTAATGTAGCATCATCTAACGGTACAGCAACAAGTCAAACAGCACCTACTCCGACTCCTGCACCAGCGGCAGCACCTGCTCCAGTAGCAGAGGCAGCACCAGAGCCTACTCCAGCACCAGCGGCTGAAGCGGCTCCTGCAGAAGGCGGCGGCGCACAAGACATTCTTGCAATGATCCGTGCCCGTTCAGGACAGTAATAGCAACTGAAAAGGGTTGCATTTCAAAGATGCAACCCTTTATACTTGCCCAGCTTTTTAGATTAGGAGATTAATATGGCTAATAAGGCATTCGATCCAACAAAGTTTCGAACATCGCTTACAAAATCTATTTCAGGTATG
>Ga0102963_1000092_pt1 | contig 35825 bp, 23 predicted proteins | sample SalPon2_C_H2O_MG_2_FD_84522 | JGI IMG/M metagenome (GOLD analysis project Ga0102963, IMG submission 84522) | Salt pond water microbial communities from South San Francisco under conditions of wetland restoration - Salt Pond MetaG SF2_C_H2O_MG | ecosystem: Environmental > Aquatic > Non-marine... | reverse complement strand
TGGTCATTATCTAAGTGATTTATAAATATAGAACCAGAGTTAGCACTTAAATTTAATACTGAACTAGCAGATGTTGCTAAAGCATTTACAGCTGATGTTGTATGAGAGTGATATGTACCTCCTCCATTAGCTGATGAGTTTTGTACATTACTCATATCTACACCGTGGTTATTACCATGGTTGTCACCACTAAATGTAGTACCTGCGGCATTAGTGGTTGTATGGTTATGAGTATCATTTAAGTTACTAGCGTTAACAACTAAATTTACAGTACCTGTGTTATTGCTTGCAGTTATGTGATTACCTGGAGTAGTTACTATAGAGGTTACACCAGCGTTAGCAGGAACATTTCCCCAAGATGGGTTACCATTTGAATCAGATATAATTACTTTACCTGAATTACCTGTTGTATAAGCACTACCATCCCAGTAATACCATGGGCCGAAAGACTTTATTCCGTTTGTTCCACCAGATAAAACAAGAGCTGAGTTTGCCTGTGCTTGCAAATGTAAATCTCCAGATACATCTGCTACATATCCAGACTGACCACTATTGCTATAGAACTGCATTATTGCAGAACCATTATTTGAAAATTCTATTCTTTGTCCACTATTTGCAGTAGCTAAAGTTCCAGAAACTGTTCCATCTATGTTTGCACCATCTAATGTACCTGTAATAGTTACATCATGAAATGTTGCTGAGTTAGCTCCTATTTGATAACCTGTATTATCGTCAAAAGTAGTTGATTGAATATTACTTGAATTTATTTGTGTTCCACCAATAGTTCCATCAGTAGCAGTTATATTTCCTGATATGTTTGCACCAGTAGCGGATAATGTATTAGCAGTTAAAGAACCGTAAAATTTTGCAGTACCATCTGAATGTATTTGAAAACCTTCTTCGTTGGTATTGCTATAAGAATTGCTTTTAATTCTGTTGCTTTCAATATCTAAACCACCAATTTCTCCAGAAGTAGCTTTCATTTCTCCGTCTGTCTTTACATAGAAAGCAGCGTTATTATCAAAGTTAGTTGAAGCAGAACCTATCCAAAGGTTCCCATCTCCGTCTATGTGAAATCCGTCAGCCATAATCCTAAGGTGTTATATGGAAGCCTGTAATTGATGTCAATGTTACTCCACCTTGTGATGTAACAACAAAGGTTCCATTTCCAATATTTAATCCTCCGCTAAATGTACCACTAGCACCTGATATATCTCCTCTAAAGTTTCCATCGTTAAACTCTACAGAACCGTCAGCACCAATTTGCCAACCTGAACTACCAGCTGAATAGTTTCCTTCTATTGTACCAGCAGAAGCATCTAGAGTTAGGTAATATGTTGTACCACCTGATGTAACGTCTGCCTTAATAGTATTAGTAGCAATATCCCAACCACCAATAGCACCAGTAGTTGCTGTAATATTTCCTCTAGCTACTATGTCGTTAAACTCAGCAAAACCATTAGGATAGTTAGCATTTTGTTTTTCTATTATCCAACCTTGTGTGTCTTGTTGATAATTATCAGACTGTATAGTATCTCCAATCTTAGCATTTGTAATTGAAGCATCAGTAATCTTTGCAGTAGTAACAGCCAAGTCTTGTATCTTAGCTTCAGTAATAGTTGCATCTGAAATGTATTGTGTTGTTATTAAATTAGCACTAGCCGATTGCTCATCTGAAGGGTCTGATTCGTTACCAGCTTTATCTACAGCAGTAAATCTAAAATAATGTGTTGAGCCATTAGGCATTTGTATTTCATACACAACAGGTATTTCCAATCTTAAGTGAGAAGCTGATACTGGTATTTCACCTACTAAGTAATTAGAACCAACTGTAAAACCAGATGTTGTTGTAGCATATACATTTAAATGGTCTATATCAAAATCTAATGTAAAGTCTACGACTGTTGAAACAGGTTGTCCTTGATTATCTACAGCTGCACCAAGATTATGAGTAATCTGAGTTCTTAATGCACCTGCTGCAATAGCTGCTGCAGGACCTGGTTTTTTTGGAGCATCACTATCTATAGATGTGGTTATAGTTGCATCAACATATTTAGAAACTGCACCATTTTGGTTTACAGCTTGTACGCCTACCTCGTATTGTGTTCCTACGGCTAAGCTTTCTATGGTAAATGTTTCATTACCCCAGTTAATTGAACTTTCTGAATAAGGGTCTGTAGTTCCTGTCTTTCTGTATCTTATATTATAGTGAGAACCATTTTGAACTATTGTGTTGTCTGTATTCAGAGGAACTCTCCACTCTATTTTTATAATTGCAGTAGGAGCACCCAATGCGTCTGCTATTACACCGCTTGTTAAGTTAATTCCATTTAAAGATAAGTTATCAGGGTCTCTAACTTCACCAGGAGTTTGTGCTTTAGTTGTAGCAGATATACCTGTTATTGCAGGACTAAACCTTAAGTCATCTCCTAATTTAACAGGTGCATCTCCAACTTCTAATCTTGCTCCACCTTGTTCCCATTGAACATAAGGTGTTAAGTTAAGATATTCTACTTGAGAACTATTAGGAGATATAAGTCTTCTTAAGTAAACACCATAACCATCTTTGATTGGATAGTTGATTGATGTAACCCTAATTTTTTCAGGGTTTATAAATTCACCTTGATAAGATATTTCAAAAAGTTTAGTTCTACCATCTTCTATTCTTATATCCTCTGTATCTTCAAAACCTAAGTCAGGGTCATAAACAAATATCATATCCCCTACTTCAAAATCGCCTTGTATATCGTAGTAATCTAAATCTAAGTTAATACTTCTCTTTACTTTTTTTAATTCATTTAAGAATGCTCTAGCTCTCTGCTCTTTAGAAACATGTGGATGGTCAGGTTCAGAAGCATAAATAACTCTTTCTAATGGTTGCCCATGCATATCTTTATAAGGAATATTGTCATCAGTAACATCTAATAAGTCTGCTGTATGTCCAGATGTAGTAACTAAATATTCAACAGTAGATACATATTCTCTAGCATCAAATTCTGATTTAATAGATGAAGGGTCTAAACCTACTATAGATGGGTCTTCTCCAGAAGTACCTCTTACTACGACTGCTTGTGCATCTTCATTTAAACCATGACCAACAAATAAGTCGTCTCTTGGTCCTACATCTATTAGTACTTTTCCTGCATTAGTTCCATTAGGTATTGGTCTAGGTGTATCATCATCAACAGTACCTATTCTAATTCTCCACTCTATGTCTAATTGAGAGGCAATTTTATTAAGTGCTGCTAATACAGTTTCTACATAATGTGTACCTGTATATTGGTCTTGACTATTTTCTACTGTTGGAGCAGATGTAGGAACAGGAAATGTGACTAAACCTGTGCTGCTATTCACAACACTTTTGGCAGTTCCTTTAGTTATTCTAAGGCCATCTAGGTAACCATAAAAATAATCTGATATTTGTGAACGACCAATAGATAAGTTAAGTCCCATCTTTGCCCAAGATTTAACATCTGGTTGAGGTATTTTTACAGACTTTTCACTTCTCCAAGTCTGTACCATTGTTCCATTTTTAAATGTATAAAAGTCATTACCACTTCTTGTTATAGCAAAGTGATTCCATTGACCATAGTCAATAGTTCCTAATGACTTACCATTTGCAATATCATAACAATCATCTGTTGCAAGACCATTAAGTACTAATGATTGTGAAACAGATGACCTTATATAAACCTTTGATTCTCCTGAACCATTTTCATTTAGACCTAACATCCATGAAGGTAAAGTAGCATATTGTGTAGAAGATATTACAGCACCATGTTTAGTAGGTGTTCTAGGTGTACTAGAAGCAGTAGCACCATGAAACCAAGATGTACCATCTTGCCACCATTTAGAATAAGCTGCTTGAAAAAATGGGTCTGACCAATAAAAAGAAGGTGTGCCTGGGTCAGTATCGTATATAGACTGATTACCCCAATATATATCAGTGTAGTCACCATAGTTATGTTGTACACCTGCAGATGATGGGCCATTCCAAAAGTCCCATACAGGCAAAGCATCAAACTCAGATATAAGTTCATCTATAGTCCTTGCATTACTTGTTAATGATTCTTCTATAGAGTCTGCATCTGGTGTGCTTGTAGTAGTTGTAGAACTAGCTTGTCCTAATCCTTGACTACCAAGACCAGGAAGATTTGAATCTTTAGAATATTGTAACCAACCAGGTATGCCACCTATTCCATCAAAATAACCAGGATAAAATTCATCTGGTGCTAAAAAGAAATCTTTAGGTATATCAGGTCCGTCATACCAGCTTGGATTATTAATAGGACTTATTCCAATACTAAATGTGTTAGAAGTATTTTCTAGACTTCCCATCATTATGTCGTGTATTCTATTAAGGCACCTATTGACTAATCCAGTTTTCCATACATATCTTTTGTAACCTCTTACCTCATTTTGTGAAGCAGTAGAACGACCATCAGTGCTCAATCCCATAAACATAATTGCTTTTGCTGCATGTTTGTATTGCTCTAAATCTGAAGCACCAGTCACACTAGAACCATCTACATAAGTAGAAGAGTTTGAATCACTGTCATTGTATAGATACATAAAGTATGAACTTCTTAATCCACCTATTCCTCTATGCCAAGCCATGTCCATCATTACATCAAAATGTGCCTGAGCATATGCAGTTACATATGGAAATTGGTCAGCAATGTTAGGATATTTAGCAGTAATTAAACTAATACTTGAAGGAACATATTTATAACTTAATGCAGTTTCACACAAAGCTTTCATTATTTCTTGTGAAGGCCTACAAGCAGTAAGTTGTACTCCATCTAAATTTATACCATTGTGTCCAGTAGGATGTGTTCCTGTATATCTAAAATTTAATACATCATTGTTTACTAATTTTCCTGTATTACCTAATCCATCATTTGTGCTTCCAGAAAGATTAGTATCTATCCAATAACCACCAGTAGAGTTTTCTGCATAACTATCATCAAATTCAACAGGAAAATATATATTGTACCAAGTACCATTCATTTTTACAGATACACCTAAATCTGGATTTGTTAACATATCCCATAAATATTCTCTTATTGCAGTTTTTCCGCCTTCAACACCACTTGCTTTTTTTAAATCTTCTATAGCCCAATGTGTTTGAGAACTATTACTTGCACCTGGTTTGTAAAAAGCATCCGTAGTCATACCTATACCAAATGTTTGTGTACCTCCATAATCTTTTGAGTAATGATGTCTTCTTCTATCGTAAGGAACCCTACCTGCATAATGCCTTATATAGCTACCAGATACTTGGTTTTTCCAAAATGATGAAGGTCCTACTGATGTACCAAGAGAAGCATTTCTTGCATCAGAGTATAAATTAGAATTATAAGGATTAGCTGTCACTCCATTTGTAAAAGAACGAGTCCAGTCATCTTCCCTAACTACAGATGTTCCACTATAACCATCTTTATAAACAAAAGGCAACCCACCTTCATGAGCTGCTAAATATGTAACAAAATCTGAACTTACGTCCGCATTTGCAAAGTCAAACTGTGGCATAACACTCCCTAGGGTTGAATCCTATATTCCCACCATTCAATAGTGAAATCATTTATATTTGGATGAAAGTTAGGACTGTAGTCTATATCTACATAACTATTTCCATCTAAGAACAAGCTAGAATTTCCAAACTTAGCTTGGTCTGTACTTATTTCTGAATTTCCATAAAAATAAATATCATGCTCATCATTTGTTTCATCTATGTATGTTGTTGCGCCATCTGAACCTTCAAAATTTAATAATAAATCTGTATCTTCAATAATTTTTTCTGAAATAGTTCCAGGATATACTGTTCTTAATTGTCCTGACTCATTGTTTCTAATAATTCCATAAGGTTGTCCGTCATCATTATTAATTACATACTCTATACCTTTACTTCTATATTCTCTAGGTCTTGAACCATCATTGTCTATTTCACTTATACCTAGACCTCTATTTTCTGAATCACCAACATATATACTTAAACCAGCACCTTCTATTTCTGCTGACTCAGGTTCAATAGCTAAAGACTGTATTATTCCTACATATTCTGAATTTGGTAAAACTACTGAGTCAATTAAGTCTGCCTCGTCCATAGGAGCATCTACTATTATTATTTGGTCCCATGGTTGTATAGCTCCAAGAATATAGTTTGGTGTCAATGCTAAATCTAATGATAGAACAAAGCTACCTTGTGACATTAATTTTTCTGTAATTGGCATTAAGCTTTCACCAACTTTTGATACTCATTGACATTATCTAGATATTGTTTAAATACATTTCCTGCTTCATTATAACTAAAAGCAGCAGAAGTACCAGGGTCTACAAGTTCATAACCTAAGCAAAATGAAAATACATTACCAGCTTGGTTAGATTGAAAGAAAGCATTATCAGTATAAGCTTGTGATGAATTGATATTATTAATAGAACCTATAAACCAATAGTTACCATCTTCAGGAGATGTTGTTCCATCCATAATATAACCACTAGCAATATTATTAACATTAGGTGCAGTAGTAGGAGCACTCTCTAAAGCTATATTTACATATGTTCCTGCTGTGTAATAAGAAGTTATAACGCCTACATAATGAGAACCTCTTCTTAAGGTAAAATCTACTATTAATCTTTTATCTCTATCTGTTGTATCTTTATAAGTTGTACATCTAATAATTGCTACTTCTGGTCTATTAGCTAGTATTTGAACTTTATGAAATCCTGCAAATAAGTCACCATGTTGCTGACCTGAAGCAGGAGCACCTTCTGAAAATACCCATTCAGTCTCTGTAGCATATTGATTTTCGTCCCAAATAAATAATTTAAAACTAGAAGAAGTAGAACTTGTTCCTAGTACTAATTTAATTATTCCGTTTTCTAAAATTACAGAATCACCATTTGAATATGCACCAGCAAATTTACCACACCTAATACTTTCAGTAACTGTATCTGAGTCATGTTGATTTTCTCTTTGCATATGTAAACCCATTCTTATTTGACAAGCACCTTTATAAAAATCAGCTACATCGACATTGTAAGTAGAGTTAAAATCTCTAAGAGTGTCAGATTGTTTTATATATAAATTTGTACTATCAGTAGCTGTTGAGCTAGTTAAATCTCTAGCAGTTCTAACATTTGAAGCTGGATTAGATGGATGATAAAAAGCAAAGCTATTTCCTGGTGGTGCATGAAGTTGTTGTGTAGTTCCAGAAGTAACAAAATCATTTTCTATTAATGAGCCAGATAGTCTTGATTCCATTTGTACGTCACCTTCTCTACCAACATATTCCATATCTACTTGGTAACTTATAGAACCTACTAAATATTTTTGTACATCAATACTTACACTTCTAACTTTTACATATCCATTCATAGATGCATCACCATCGTATCTTAAAGGTACTGCTTCTGTCATAGTTGACATAGATTGCAACTCATCTCTTAAATATTTTATATGGTCCAATGTATGTTCTTTACCACCAAATTTTCCATTTAAAGACAATGATTTACCATCTTCACCTGCTGATAACTGTAAAGTTTCAGGCGATGTAATACTTAATCTTCCTATGTGTATTTGATAAGACATTATGTGTTCCTAACTCCTCCACCAGCTCTACCTTCTCTATCAAGTCTTTGTAATGCTTTCTTGATTTGTAATGCTGCTTTTCTTGCAGATGCATTATCAACTGGTATACCAGTAACATTAACAGATAAATTCTCAACTATGGTGTTATTACCTCTACCACCTTGAGTTAATGGCTTGACTAAGAAACCAGAACCTGGAACAAATCTTATTTCTTCTGGTCCATATTCTCCAACAAGAGCTCTCTTCATTAAGTGGTCTTGCATTCTTCCACCATTTTTAAATTGTGGCATTTTCATATCTGGTAATCTCATACCCATAGCTGCTGTAGGAACTTTAGGAACAACATTCATACCTGCTTTTAACAAAGCATTTATCTGAGCACCTGTAATATTACCATAATGTTTTGTTTGATAATATAGTCCATCAAGTAATTCATTATTATTTTTATATACAAGTGCAGTACCAGGAGTCTTGCCTTGTTCTGAGTCTGCACCTGAGTTTCCACCACTACCGCTACCACTACCACCACTTATAACATCAGCTTCTGGGAATAAGTTAGATGTAGTTCTAAACATATTAGTCTTATTTAATACATCCATAAATCCTAATATATCCATTTCTGAATAAGCAGCTGGTAAATTTTCTGCTACAAAGTCTAAGTTAGATTGTGTGTATTCATATATACCTGCAGCATTTCTTTCTAGGTTTATACCAATACTTTCAACAAATGCTTCCATATTTTGTAAAAACATTCTTTCAGCGTTTGAATAGTCTAGTCGTTTTTGATAACCTAATATTTGTGAATCATCCTCTAAGAATCTATCTTTTTCATCAGATGTAGGACCAAATGTAGGATAACCATACTTGTTGACAGTATAACCTGGTTGTTGAGATTCATCTATTATGGATTGTAGAAAAGCATCATCAGCAATTAATGCACCTTTGGAACCTTGATTTAATAATTCAGTAAAGTACTCTCCAAGTTTAAATGCATCTAGCTGACTTGCAATCATATCTCCAAAACCTTGGAATGTGGTAACAGAAGTTTTGGCTTGATTTGATATTTGGTCAGCAGCTTCTTGTTTCAATTCTTCTTCTACTGCTTTAGCAGTAACTTCTTCTGATAAATCATCACCACCAGAAGCTACTCCTATAGCGGTAGCTGAATCAATTCCAATTTTTCCTAGTGAATTGTGATATCTCTCAACAGCATTAAATAAGTTGTTTACTTCGTCAGTAACTTCACCATACGCACCTTTAATCTTTGCTAACTCTTCTGCATAAAGACCAGCCTGTTCATTAAACTTAAGTATCTCCATATTAAGAGCCATATTTGTTGTTACTACATTTTCTAAAGAAGCCCTGTATCCATCTTGAGATACTGTTACTTCAGCTGATTTTCTTTCTTGCTCATCAAGAAGTGTTAAATATTCTTCTCTAGTTGAAATTAAACTTTGGTCTACTTTCTTAGCGTCTTCAACTGTTTTCTTATATTCTGCTTCAGCATCAGCAAGTTGTAAGAAAAATAGTTCTTTATCTTCATCAGATTTAAACTCACCTTTAAGTTCAGATAACTCTTCTTGTGCTGCTTGAAAATCTAATTGAGTAATTACACCTCTGTCAAACATGAGAGCCATGTTTGCAACTTCTTGTTCTTTTTGCTGAATACTTAAAGCAGTTCTAGCATCATATTCACCAGCAGCTTTCTTTTCCATTTCTCTTAAACTTAAAAGTTGTTGTAGTATTCCAACACGCTCTTTGACAGTTATATTACCTTTTTTACCTTCAATTTCTAGTTTGTCTAATCTTTCTTTAGTATCTGCAATTCTGTCAGTTAGTGAAGCTTCCTCCCTAAGAGTTTTAGCTAGAGATTGTTTAGCATTAAAAACACCAAGTATTGATGAGTTGTATTGTCTTTCTGCGTTAGTTAATGAAGTAACCATACCCCATGCTTCTTGCATCTGTGTGATGTTATCTGTAGCATTGTTGTAAATATTTGCAACTATTGTATCTAGCTTATTTTGTATATTTGTTTGTGTTCCAACAAACATACTGAAGTTAGCACCAAACTTACTAAAAATAGCTTCAAGTTTTTCACTGTCAAAATACATACCACCTGAGTAGTATCCCTCTCCAATATTGAAGTTACTTTTATACGCTGTTGGTGGGCCTACTTTACCACCTCTACCAATACCAGGTGCTCCAGGTATAAGTGATTGGTCTGGATTACCAGATGGGTTTTGAGGATTGAGAAGTGGGTTTAATAAGTTAGAAGTATTTTGAATACCTTTAGCAATGCTAGAAGGTATTTCTTGTCCTAGCTTTTCATAAGTATTTAAAAGAGCTGTTCTCTCAGGACTTTTTTGAGCAGGTAATTGTAGACCTTTTAAAACCATCCTAGCTTGATACTCTGTAGCTTTAGAAGGAGAACCTAAATCTAATGCTATTGCTAATTTTTCAATTATAGCTTCACCTAAGTTTGTAAATGTATTTAATATTTCTTGATAACCAGATTCTATTCCTTCTGTAAGTCCTTTAACAACATTCATACCTGCTGCTTTCATCTTGGCCATAAAGTCTTTGTCGTCTTCTAATGGACTTGTTACACCTAATGCTGTTGCATCAGATGGAGCTATAGTTCTTAATTGTGATTCGGCAGCTACTGCAGCTACTGAGTCGTTTAAGAACCTCTTTGCTAAGTCTGCACCACCAGGTCCAAGACTTAGTACTCTGTCTGCAAGCATTTGATAACCTTGAAGTCTTAATTTAGATACATCGCTTTCTAATTTGTCTTGTAAATTTCCTGCTTGTACGAAATCATTTATCAAGTCACCTAGTGTTCTTCTAGTAAATTGTTGTTGTTGAACTTCTTTACCAAATAGTGATATTTCACTACGCATCTTCTTAAATGATTCGCTCATCTTAATTGCAAGTTTTGCACTCATTTGAGCAGTAATACCCAATGTGTTATTTAATGCTTTTACATCTGCAATGGTTTCTTTCTCAATCTTGCCCATACCTTCATTAAAGAGTTTGAACATGTCATTAAAGTTACCTTGTGCATCAAACATTTGGTCAGCTGTTACATAACCAGCCTGTTCTAATTCCTGTATTCTTGTTTGAAGCATTTGCATCAATGGTTGGAACATTGGTGCGTCAGGACTTATTTTTTCTAATAATTGTGGTAGTTCACTTACAGTTCCTAAAGCTACTCCTGTCATTGCTCCTACTGTTTCATAGAACGATAGGAACTCAACCATAGCTTGACCTACTTGTGCATCAGTAGCGTTAGGTGTTGTAGCTCTAATTTGTTTAGATATTTCGCTTAAGAAAGCTTGTTGTACTGCACCTGCTCCTATTGATGAGAAATCTCCTTCACCTAATTCTGCAAAGAAGTCTGTACCTTTTGTACCTCTACCTGTATAGTCATTTATTACTTTTGCTATGCTCTGATTTACTTCACCAAGTAAGTCTCCATATATAGCTCCAAAATTAGCACCTGCTCCTAATCTATCTCTTATGTCTTTTTTAATTTCAGTGTCATTCATGTTGGCTATTCCGCCTTCACCAAACAACAATCCACCTAAAGCAGCACCAAATGGGTCACCACCAGCCTGTTGTCCCATTCTTGCTATTTCTTCTGCGCTAAGTTTTTGTGATTCAAAAATGCCTTCTACTAAAGCATTCTGGAATATTTCATTAAAGAAAAGGAATGCATCATCTGTTGATTTTTCTACACCAGACTTTTCAAGGAATTCCCTAGTAAAGCCAGTAAAGAATCCAGATAATTCACCCATATTTGTTGGACTAGGTTGTTCTGTAAATAGTACTTGATTAAATATTTCACCTATTGTTGGTATCTCACCACTTTCAAGCACATTGTATAAAGCATTACCTATTGGTTCAGCAATTTGCTTTCTAACCATATCTTCAGTAAGATTTCTACCAGTTGCTAGTTGTGATATGACACTGTCAATGTAAGAGCCAGGGCCACCAGCACCTTTGAAGAAGAAGTTATCTTGTGGAGAACCTAATAAGTTTTCAGCTATATTTTCTAAGAAAGAAGTACCCAATGTCTGTGACATTTGTTTTCTTTGATTAGTAAGTGCCTTGTTTTGTTTATCTATATAATCAACTATTGATTCATAGGCTTCACTTGTAGTTCCACCTATAACCTTTGCTTGGTCAGCTCTAAGTTTTTCTGCTTCAGATAACTTAAATAACTCAACCCTATACTCAAGCATTCCATCAGTTACTTCTCTTAATGTATTAGTAAATTCTTTAGCACCTCTTGATTGAGCACCAATCTTAGAGAACATCTTGACTAATGGTGCTACTACTAAGTAAGCGACACCTAGTAAGCTAAATGCTTTAATCATACCTAATAATACTGCAGTAAATCTACCTACTTTTGAAGATAACACTGTAAATGACTTAAGCATTGACTGATTAAGCTCTATTGTTTCACCAGCTCTAGTTTTATAATCAACAAAGAAATCATCAGAACTTTGTAATAATGCGACAACTTCGTTTACCTGTTCAAGGCCACCACCAACTGCAATACCTCTTCTCTTCCTATTGGCTTGTTTACCAAAGAATCCTTCTCCACTAGTACCATATATTGAATCTAGTAAATTATCTATGTTTTGCTTATCAGATACACCTTTAACAGAACTTGCAGATAATAGTTCTTGTGTACCTTCTCTTTTAATTAAGTCTCCGAGTCTAACTTGAGAAGTCTCTCTTTTTCTTAATATTTTATTAATTACATTTTGCAGTTTTATTTCTGATTTTAATAAGTCGTTGTAATCTTTTTGTGCACCTACTTTCTTAAAACCACCAATAAAGCTTGATACACGTTCTCCAACTCCCTTAACAACTTGAGATTCACCAATTCTAGTAACTAAGTTTTGTAGGAATTCTTCAATTGATTGACCTATTTTTCTAAAAGTTTGGTCTAACATAACAGCAAAATTAAACAATCTATCTGTAAATTTCTTCAATCCTTCAGATATAGCTGGCATTTTCATTCTTATAGTGTCAGCAAATCTTGTTATACCGTCACTTATTTTTGCATAAAATTCGTTTATAGTATCTTGATACTTGAGAATTGTTTGATTTGTTCCATAAACACCTCTCATTGGTGTAGAAGTTTGAGAATCATCAGGAGCAAACCTTTGGTCTAGGAATTGCTCTGGGAACATAGTAATAAAGTCTTCTCTTCTTGCTTGCTCAGAGTTTGTATTAGGGATGTATAAATCACCAAGTCTAAATTTTTGACCTAGTACTTTAGACTCTTCTCCACTTCTAGTAGTTACAAAACCACTTTGTTCATAATTTTCCTCAATTAATTTACGATTAGTACTAGCCCAATCTAATGGTGCAATATCCATAACTGATTCTGGTACTGCTCTAAATATTTCTATTTGTATATCTTTTATAAGTTCAACATATTCTCCAAAATTTATTATTTGGTTTTCAAAGTCAGCTTTAAATTTCTTTATTTTTGCAGCAGCTGCTGGAAAATCAGGTGATTTTTTTAAAGTATTAAGATAAGGTATATCATCATCTAATGTTAACTGAGTACCCATTAAGTCGACAATAAAGTCACCTACTGATGGCTGTATTTCAGGCCTGTCAAATACTTCACCATCTTTTAATCCAAGACTTTTAATACCACCAAAAGTACTCATTCCAGAAATTCTAGTTGCTTTTGGTTTACCTTCAGCATCAAGCTGTAAAGGGCTTCCATATTGAGCATATGGTTTTGTTTGTAAAGGACTAGGAATTCCTGGTAGTAATGCTGATGGACCTCTTCCAGCTTCAAATACATTTTCTAATGCACCTAAATATTCTCTTTTATATTTTTCAGCTTCTTGAGTTACTGTTTCTATTAAACTAAATTGACTTGCATCAAGTAAATAATGAGCAGAAGCTATATCTTTAACAAATGTAAATAATGGAGCTACTTTGTCTTTTAGTGTATTAAATAGTAATCTTAAATTGAGACCTATTGTGTCTATCTTGCTAAAACTTTCTTGAAATACCTTACCTTTAAATGAAATACTACCAAAAGCACCCATGCCTCCACGCATCTGCATGTTAAACCTACTGACTAACTCGTTCATGTCTAATCCTTTTGGTTCCATATCATCAAACTGACGCATAACCATGTTATTAAACATTTGTCCAGGTAATTCACTTCTCAATTCACCCAAAACTCCAGGAGGTAATACATTTGGACTTTGTGGATATCCTCGACTTCTTAATTGTGTATAGAAATCTGTAACAATTGTGGAATCTTGATTGTATTCTTTAAGCATTTCATCGAATCGTTGAAGCATAGTAAATTTTTCTGTTCTATCATTTAAAAGATTTATCCAACCATCTGCTTCATTTGATACACCACTTGGACTTACAATTGATTTACCTAATATACTTCTAGTAAGAGGGTCAGTTATCTTTGCATCTCCTACTGAAGTTACGCTTGATAATGCTGCAACATTATTTATTGCATACTCTTGTAAATTATTTCTTAATTTGTTAAATACTTTATTATCTAAATTTTCAAAAAATTCAACTAAACGCAGACCTTGGAATTGTATAAAATCAAGGCTCTTAGTAATTACTGGTCCAAAAACATCAGCAGCTTTTTTGAATATAGCTCCTAATTTATTTTGTAAATTATTTACAAACATTTGAGATTCAGACATTAATCTCTTAATGTGGAACTGAACTTCATCTCCCATTAATGGAAAGAACCCTCCTTGTTGTATCATTTCTAAATATTGTTTAGTTGCGTCTTCACCTAATTTTTTTATACTTAAAGGAATATCAGTTGCTTCTGTGAGTCTAAATCCTTCTCCGTCTGATTGCATAAAGTCTTCAGGTTGTAATGCTTGAATACCTACCCGATTAATAAGACTTAGAAGTCTTGCATTACCAGTATCCATGGCTTGGTTCATGCCTAAGACATCTTTGCTAGTGTTGTTTGCAAAACCTATTCCTTTGAATGCAGTTTCAAAATAATTTCGTTTTCGTAAATCAAGTGTACTTTCACCGATAAACTGTTCTGCCATTTTTATTAAATCTTTTTCAATTTCTTCCTGTTGGTTATTTGGTCCAAAACCTAGTGTCAATAATCTTTGTGCTTTAGTTAATGAAGGCCCTATACTCATATCTGGTCCTAAGTCAAAACCACCTGGATATGATGCTCCTACACCAGAAGCTGTTCCTGCTACCATGTCTGGTTCCACACCTAATCTTCTACTTATTAAACCTATTTGTTCCATTGGATTAATTGGCCTTTGAAACAATGCCATGTTCATAGCTTGTACTTTTGCTTTTAATCCTTCTGCAAAATATGCTTCTAAATCAGAGTACATATTAAATATTGAGTAGTTTATTTGTCTTATGAAATTTTGAACTAACGATGGGTCAGCAGTTTTAGCTCCTGAAGTTGCATTATCAATCTGTTCTAAAACTATGCTTTGGCGTGCTTTGAAAATTTCTTCAGGAGAGTATTTGTCTAAATCTATAAGTCCTTTACTTATTATTTGATTAGGTTCCAAATCTGTTAATTTATTTCCTTGCAATGCTTTTTGAAGATTTGGAAATGCTGAATAATCTCCTCCTACTATCCCTGTATTTGCAAGCATATTATGTGCTATCTCCATAGATTTTTCCATAAATAATTTACCTGCTCTAATAGCTACATTTGTTTCAGACATTGCTTCTGCAAGTTCATCTGTTTCTATACCTAAATTTGCTAAAGTGTCAACATAACCTTCCAAATCTTGACCTCTAAAGTCAACTATTTGGTCGACTTTGTTTTGCATGAAAGCATCAGCACCTCTTCTGCTTGCAAAGAAAGATTGTCTAGTTATGTCAGCTTGTCTTTTATCTGAACCAGTTGAAAAACCTGTAATTTTTCCAAATATACTAGGTATGGCTTGTCTAATTCTATCTCCAGTAGTAATTCTTCCACCTTTATACAAATCCATTCCAAATGTTTCTACATCTTCTTCTGAAATAGCACCACCACTTCCTAAAGCAAAACCAACACTATTCAAAGCCTTAGAAGCACTACCTATACCTTTCATAGATGTGTCAACCAATCCTAAATTAGCCGCCATGTTTGCAGTATTTTTTTCAATTAAACTAAAAACTGTTCTTAATGTAAATAGCGTTCCTGTAACTGGAACAATAACCTTAATAATTCTACTTAGATTATCCATAGTTACCTGAGTTAGATTTGTTAATGTTTCTACTGTAGATTTTGCATATTCTAATGAATTGTTATCTTGTGAAAAATCTATTATTCCAGCTTGTGCAATGTTTTTTAACTGTTGTATTTTTGAATAAAGAGTGTCGTATCTTCTTTCTGCTTCTAAGTTAAGTGCTGTATTTTCAACGAATGCATTGTTTGCAGTATCTATTGCTTCAAATAAAGTTTCGTGAGCTTTAGATAATCCTAATATTGCTTTTCTAGTTCTAACTTGACTCAAGCCAAGTCTTTCCATAACTTCTATGTTTGACATACCAGCTATGTTTGATTGGTCTAGTCCTTTAACAAATAAAGCTATTGCTTTGGTTGAATCTACTCCGAATAATTTTCTAAATTCTCCAGATGACATTCCAGCAGTTTTAGCAAATAAATCTAAGTCTTCACCACCTTGTACTACTGCTTGACTCATATCTGTCATGAGTCTTACAATTGCTGTAGCACCTGCCTGTGCTGGCTGACCTATTGCTCTTAGGGCAGTCGAGAATGCAAGTGCGTCTACAGCTGCGTTATTAAGATTTCCTGAAACTTGTGATGTAGCTGTAGCAATCTGGAGTGATGCATTAGTAATTTCAGATTCAGTTGCAGCAAAGTTGTTACCTAAATCTACTAATGTAGCACCCAAGTTATCTAATTCATTTACACCTCTTCCTGTTATTTCTTGCAAACGAGCCATAGCAAGTGCAGCGTCTTCTGCACCTAAGTTTGTTGCTATTGTAAGTTTTTGAATTACTTGAGTAAACTTAACAATGTCATTTGCAGCTATACCTAACTGACCACCAACAGCTGCTATTTGATTTAATTCTTGTGCTGTGACAGGAGATATTCTAGTAAGTTCTAATAATGATTTAGCAATAGAGTTAAAAGCTGTTTCTACTTTTTTTGCATCTCCAGCTATGTTTAATGTTTTCTTAACAGCAACAAATGATTCTTCAAATTTACCTGCTGCCATGGCACTGGCACCAAAACCAGCAGCAACTAAACCAAATGTTGTACCAACATTACCTGCTAATGAAGCAAGGCTTCTATTAACATTTTGAGTTCTACCTTGTATTCTTGCAGCTGTTTGAGCTATCTGTTGATTTGCTTTCTTAAGAGTTGCATCAGAAAAGAATAACTGTATATCACCCTTAAGGGAAAAAGCAGATTTTGTTGCCATTTAATTACCTATTTAAATATCGTTTAAATTTGTTTTAGCACCGAGACCATCCGACTGAGCAAGGAATTGGTCTAAACTTATTGTACTACGAGGTCTACCTCTTCTGTTGGCTTTCATGTCTAATTCTTTTTTATAATCAGATTTGGAACTACCTCGTTCTCTAGGTGAATATTCTTCATCTTCCATCATTGCTTCGTAGTAAGGAGCAAAGAATAAAGATTTATCCATAGGTAAACCACTTAGTAGTAATAAGAATCTCCTCCAAGTTACTTCTAAGGGATTTTCTACTTTATACCATCTTAAAAAATCTGCTTCAAGTTTATTCCAATCATAGACTACGTCCATAAGATTGAAGCCTATTCTTTTGGGTCTTCTTCTCCATCGACGTCAACTTCAACTTCTTCTTCACCGTCACCAGCAATTCCGTATTCAGTTAACAACCATTGTAATAACTGGTCTAATTGATTCCATGTAGCACCTTTGTCTAACATGTCATCTAAGTTATCTTTACCAACTAATGACTCTAACCATTCTGGTAATGAGTTTTGTGGAAGTCCGCCAGATTCGTCCATAAATCTCATTTGAGTTAGAACTACTCTAGCTGGTAGTTGACCAGGTAATTCGTAGTCTGTACCTGATATTGTAAATTCGATTGCTTTGTTTTCTGCTTCATCCAAAGCAGCATCAAAGTCTTTATATTTTTTGTCGACCATACCGACCTATCTCCTCTTGTAAATTAATACTATCTCAACTTTTAGTTGACATCAAATGTTGTTGTGTCGTTAGTGTTATCAACAATTCTGAAGAGGTGGTTTTTACCACCTGTTGCTCCAACGTTAAGTGTTGAATCAGGGACTAACAACTTAAACTCAGTTGCAATTACCACTTTTTGTGGTGCCTTTGCATGCTGCATTGAGAATGCACCTACTGATACCACTCTAGGCATCTGTATGTGTCTATCTGCACCTGCTGGTCCTTCTGCGATTAGCAATGCTGCCATTTCGCTAAAGGAGTCAGTAATAGGTGCCTTGACAACGTCATATCCTGATGCGAAGTCTGAATCGTCTTCGCTGACATAACTGTCAAGTTGTCCCATTGCAAAAGAAAGGTTTTTGAGTGAAGCTTGTGAAAGTTCACCCATTAATCTTGCTTCCTGAGCAGTTTTTATGGTTTTAATTGGGTCTATTTCTTCTGCGACTAGAATGTCCTCGAAAGTTCTATCCATTTCGAGAGTCCATCCATCTTCAGAATATCCAATGTCTTTCCAGTTTGCTGATGCTACAGCTGCTGTTTGAAAAGCACCTGCACCGTCATCTGTTGGGAAAGAAACGGAAGCTCTGTTGCCAACATAAAGAACACCAGTACCAACTAATACCTCATTAATTGCACCACTTGTATATGTAGCCATTTATCTACTCCTGCTCGTCTAATCCGATACTATTATCTTCGAAGATAGTCTCATCGTGAGACTCTTCAATCGTATCCTCATTATCTTCTACTGCTTCATCGTCTTCCACAGTAGAATCAGCTTCGTCAAGTGCTGTATCGTCTTTCTCATTTTTAATGAATATATCCATATTATTATTGAGTAGGCGTTCAGCGTCTTTCGCCTCAACCTCGACCCATGCTCCTGAAGTAAAGGTAATTCCAGTAACAGTATCTCGTACTGTACTAGCCTTTGTAAACAAAGGACTGACCTTAATCTCTACTTTAGAATCTTCTTGTTTATCTTTATTGTTAAACATAATACTTAAATGTTATATGATGTTCTGAAAAGTAGTGGTATTTAAACTGCTCTATACATCATTGAAATACCTACATCATATCTACCTAATCCTGTAGATGCTTCTGTAACTCTTGTAGGCATTTGTGGTATATCAAATCCATATATTTTGGCTCTAGTAGTTGATTCTGATGTTGTGATATATTCGTTTTCTGTATTGAAACATACTTTTATTACTTCATTAGCTACTTCCATTGCTTTACCAAAATCAGGTGCAGATGTATTTCCATCTCCACCCCACTGACCAGCAAAACATTGAACAGGTATTATGGCAGATTGTGCATGTACTTGACTACCTGGTCTTAATAAAATACCTCCAGCTCTTTGTATAGTTATAAATGGCATTTCAGCATCTCTTGGTAATCTTGTAGCAACTCTTGTGCTTACTAAATTAGTTATTGAAGTTTGATTTAAAAGAAACTGTCTAAATATAATTTCTGCATCTGGTGGTACAGGTTGATTACTTGTTGGCATAATAGATAATGATAGTTACATATAGTTAATAATTATGGTATTAATTATAACCAGCACCGCCATATCTAGTAGGTCCTGATTTTTTAGCAAACTTAGGTTTAGGGAATATTTGATTATTACCTCTTCTGTGATTTCTAGCTTGTTGTTCAAAGTAATTATATAAACTTCTAATTTCACCTTGATGTAATGGTTTTAATTCAAATTTACCTGCTGCTTCATATTGACCCAAAGAGTCCATTTTTCTTGATGAGCCAGGAGTTCTACCTAAAATCCACTCAACTACCATAATCATATGTAAAGTATCAAAACCAATATCATCAGTTTTCTTTTTTCCACGGGGTGGTTCTTGGTTCATTTTTAGAGCATGGTTTACTTCATAAGACAATCCTGAAATTAATCCGTTTAACCACTCACCAAATCCATGTTCACCATACTGTTTTGCTACATTACCAATCATCATATCCATTTCTGTTCCTGATAAGTAATTCCTACCACCACTACCAGTTAGAACTACATTTTGTTCAAAGTTAGATAATGTTATATCGTTATTACTTCTACCAGACAAAATGTTTGCAATTTCTATTGACTTAGGGCTGTGTGTTAAGTCTGCTATTGCTAATGCTTTAAATGCTCTACCTTTTATAAATTGTTCACCAGCAGCTCTAGGTGTCGCTGCCCATTGAGATGCAGCACCAGTCTGAGGGTCTACTTTAGAACCACTTCTTAATTTTTCAAAATATTTAAATGTTTTTTGTACTGATTTAGATGCAGTTTGGAAAGGTATTGATGAATTGTCATTATGGAATGCACCACCACTGGTACTAACAACTTCTATACCATCTGGTAGGAATTTATTTTCTCCTGAATATAATGGTACAGAAGCACGCATAGCATTTAGTGCTGCTTCAAAACCACTGTCAAAATTGCCTCTCGGTAATTTAAATTTCCAATTAGCTTCATTAAACATTATTAAAGAGTCAGCCATATTTGATTCTATAGAGCCTGAACCTCTAGTTCCTTCAGCATTTATATTTTGATATATAAGGTGTTGTATAGCTTTTAAGGCTTCTGGCATGCTACCACCTCTTGCAACAGTTTTTCCTCCTACTGACCTAATCTCACCCATAGCGCCCAATTCTTGCTCATCAAAATGTATTAAATCAACTGCTGCCTCATTGACTATTGATTCAGAATCAAAAGCGGCAATATTTCCATTCTCATCGTAACCTACAACAATATCATCCATGTTTGCAATATTATTTAAATCAGCACCATGAGGAATATTAAATAACATTTCTCCAACACTTGTATTACCTTTTAAAGATTCTCCTACTAACTTGTCAAAGTCACTCTCTGCTTTTATTATATTTTTCATCATTATTGCATTATCTACAACAGCAGATGCTGAAAGTGTTAATATAGCTGTAATTTTCTCCAAGGTAAGCATTAGAGCATTCATGTCATCAAAAGATTGACCTACTGATACTTGAGAGAATACTGTTTGTAAACCTGTTACTGTTTTTCTTGCAATAAAAGCAGCTTGACTTTCTATACTGTTTCTAAATTCTCTATTACTATTTTGATTTACACCTGGCACACCATTTAAAACTGTTCTAATAACATTTAAGTAATGTGCTGTTAATCTTCCTCTAGCTCCTGGTCCTGCAACATTATCCATTAAATGATATAGTTTATTATTTTTACTAGACCTACCAACTGATATTAAATTATTTAAGTCAGTTACATCTGTAGTGTCGTTCCATTGAAAAAATAATTGTGATTGACCAGTTGTTGGGTCTTGTACTTTATTTAATTTTCCTAATCCTAGTGCTTGAAAAATGTGAGCTCTAGTGTCCATAGAAGTCATACCTATTAGTTTTCCTAGTTCTGAATTATCCCCAAAATATTTAGCAGCATATTCAAAATCTGATGTATTTTGTATTTGTAAACCTTTAAAACCTCCATCTTTTACACCAGAAGCTAGTTGTTTAACTTTTCTCATTAAATTGTTAGCTTCTACACCAGCACCCATCTGTCTCATTTTTTTAACAAAGCCAGGGTCTAACAATTTTTGATAAGGTATTCTTCCTAGTTCTTGTTGTAACATACCTTCACCATCCATATATGTTAAAATATCTACAGCAAAATTGTCATTAGTAATAAACCTGTCATAATATGGTTCATTAACTAAAGAACTCATAAATCCTTCATTTAAAATACCTGTTGTAAATTTACCAGTTACTGAATACTTACCAAATGCATCCATTTTAAATCCGTGTGACATTCCTGGAATACTGCTAGTTACACTATCCTTATTTGTTCTAACAATAGAAGCTGCATCAATAAATCTGTCATTTCCTCCATCACCCATAAATGAAACTGATTCACTATTAAAAGCATTCATAATTCTTTGACCTTGCTTTCTTATGGAATCGCTACCAAGTGAGTAATTTCTTTTTCTTATTGTAGTTCTAAGATTTCTACGATATCTTCTAATAGCTTGTAAACCACTTTGATGAACTTCTCTTTCCATTCTTTCTGTTTTAGTTTTAAATGCTCTAGCAGCAGATGTATATTGTCCTTTACCTAACCTAAATTTAACACCTACTTTTTGTTGTAAAGTTTTATCAAAACCCAAAACTCTTCCAGCATCTGTAAATCCTAAAAATGCTGCTGCTTCTTCACAAGCTCTTGTAAAAAACAAGCTTGGTAAATATATCATTCCATCAGTTCTTTTTGTAAACTGATTATTTGCGTCAGTAGCAGGACCACCATATTCTATTTGCTCAATGTCCCTTATTTTATCAGCAGGACCAATTCGTGCTTTACTTGTACCAGCAATAATTTCAGCAGTAATAAAAGCTTTTCCTTTTTGATGAATTGGTAATATGTGTATAGATTCTGCAATTGCAATTTTGTTAGGAACATAGTTATTGTCTTTAGGTCCTATACCTCTATAAGCTTCTTCCTTTTTTCTATTTTGATATCTCGTAGAGTTTGTAGTTATATCTACAATTTCTCTTTCAGCACGCTCCCCTTCTTGTACAAATGCCATTTGTCCTGCAAGAAATGGTGTAGGTGCGTCGCTTGGAATTCTAGTATCATTATTCATATTCAATCTTACAGAAGACCAAGTACCTGCTTCCTTATGTTTGAAGCCAGCTAATAATTTTTTTAAATCTAATGTTTTTTTAGCACTTAAAGGACCTGTAGCATTTAAATCTCTTCTAATCTTTTTTTCTATTTGTGCATGTAATGGATGTAATAATTTTCCATAAGGAATAGCAAACAAACCTTTTTTACCAAAATTTTGAGTAGCATCAGTATAAACATCTATTTCAAATGCCTTTAATGCTTTTAATATATCTTCTTCATTGTCATGATATAAAGCACCAGGTTCTGTTAATTTATCTTCTGTTTTTGTTTTATTTAAAGTTCTATTACGTTTTCTATCTGCTCTGTATTGAGTTAATAAATTTCTATAAATTCTGGAGCCATATCTATCGGCACTTCTTGTATTTTGTGAAGCTTCGTTATTTACATGGTCGTAATAATCAACCATAGCTGGGTCTATGTATACATCATCTAAACCAAAACCAACATTAAATCTAGGTTTTGAAGTAGGTGTATCACCAATAACTACAGCTGCACCTGAAGCAGCAGCCTGACCAACACCATAGTGTACCTCTTGTCTAAAACCGCCAACTCCTTCTAGAAACCAACCACCATATATGTGATTTAAATCTCTGAGTTGTTTATCAGTTGCATTAAGCATATTAAATTGTGAATTTACTTTGTTATTGTTTAAGTTTGATTCTTCTTTAGGAACTAATACTCTTCTCATTTGTTCAGTTAGATATTTAGTTTTTGCATCTCTTCCACCAATTTTTGGAGAAAGTATTTTTAATACTGTTCTAGCAAGACTATTAAAACCTCTGTCAGACATTTTGTCAATAAAACTTAAAATAGCTAACAAATCATTTTGTGCTAATAAATCTGCTTTATTTACTAAAGTATCAGTAGCTACAGCTGAGCTTTGATGTGTTCCTACTCTAAAAAGAGCATTTGCAACGGTACGAGCAAATGTTTTATTTGTAATTCCAAAAGCTTCAGCTCCTTGAAAGTCAGGAGTAGGTAATCCTAGATTGTTAGCCAACATAGCAATCTCTGTACCTCCAGCATCCAATGCAGCTCCTAATTGGTCACCTAGTTTGGCTTTTAGTAATTGCATATCTGATTCAATAGATTTATTTAATGCTTCCATACTATTATTTTGAGCACCTTCTAAAAAAGGGTTAGTAAAACCATCGACTGTCATGCTATATGATTGGCCGTTACCTTGTGGAGTTCCAATAACCTTTACATTAAATTTTTCAAACGCTGACAATGGATTATCCATATCTGGAGATAAACCATCTGTTCCTTGTTCAAATGCATCAATACTTCCAGACAAATTGTAATAGTGTCTTATCATTGTTCTTTTTCTATCTTTAGATGCACTAATGTTTTCTTTTCTATAATGACGTGTTGCAAGGTTATTTGAAGAGTTCATAACTTCAGCCATGTGGTCAGCCATAATATCATTAACCGCACCTCTAACTGTCTCCTCTGCTTGAGCCAAACTTGATTGGTCTACAAGTGACATAATTTGTTCAAAAGCACTGTCACTCATAGCTAAGTGTTCACCACTTTTATCTACAATTCCGTATCTTGAATCAAATGTCTTACCTTTTAAACCTTGCTTTCTGTTAAAATTTTTTGCTTGAACAAATGCATTATTTCTAATTGGGTCAGGAGCACCAGATACTGCTCTCATGTAAGATGCTTGTTGCCATTTAAATAAAAAGTTATCTGATTTATTAGAAGTCAATTCTTTTTTAGCTTCTCTTTCTATTATTTCTGGTCTAAATATAGCTTCTAGTATTTCTTTTTTACCTGCACCACCTGCAGCTCTTGATATAATTTGTTGTTGAATAATACGACCACCATAAATATTTGCATAACGATTAAATATTTTGCTAGATGTTCTAGGTATTAAAGCTCCTCTTAATTGTGGAATACCTCTTCTTGCTAAAGCTAAAACAGTACCACGCTGTCTAATCTGTTTAAAACCTCCACCTTGCATAAACTTTTTACCTCTGTTAAAAGTGTTTATTGCTTGTGATACATCATAAGGCATAGATATAATTTTAGAGCTAATAGGAACACCAAAAGCTCTAAGAGTAGACATGTTGTAACCTATTGCATATCTTAGGTCTGCCCCTTTAAGTCCTTTAATGGATTTAAATAATGCTAAGCTTCTTTCGTCAGGTTTAGAAATTAAAGCTAATTTAGGTACTTGTATAGATTGTCTAAGGGATGGCATTATTCAAAATAATGTGCCGACAACACAACCCCTACAACTCCTCCACTTCTATTATGTGATTTTCTCACTGCGTCTATTTCGTAGTACTTATCGTTATCAGTAAAATCTTGCAATCTGTCATTTGCTTTTATATCAACATCTCCATGAACATGTATTGAAAAATTTTCTAATATTGTGTTTCTTCCTGATTTATCTTCAGATGTACCAGAAGATATAATTTTACATGCTACACCAGTTAGGTGAGATTGCCATGTCTGAGATTCAATTCCGCGTTCATCTACAGTAGCTGAAGATATTCTTTGAACATTAATTTTATCTTTATATAGTCGTTTGTGTAGTTGACCTGCCATATTTAAAGACTAACAGGCTAATTAAGAATTATTGTGTTTTGAGGTCTCTAGCCCTTTTAGCTCTTCTATTTTTAGATTTACATATTTTACAAAAATTACTTCTACTATCAAAACTTTTATTAGACTTTTCTTTTTTACACATTAAACATTTGCGGTAAATTGTATTTTTTGGTTTATTATCTTTTATTTCTAATAAGCAATTAAAGCAAAACTTATGATGACCATCTGCATATTTTTGACTTTTAGGAAATTTATTTATGTCTAAATTATCTTTACAAATAGAACATATTTTTTTACTAGGGTCTAACTTTGCATATTTTCTTTTTTCTTGTGCTTGATTTATTCTTTGAGCTGAATCAATGTCATCTCTTAACCATGTAGCAAATGCATCATAGCTAACAGGTAAATCTTTATACATTTCTCTACTTGTTAATGTAAATTGACCACTTTCTATTCTTGTTGCTACTTTTTCAACAACTTCATAATTAATTTTAAAGACTGCGCCAATACCAGATTCATGTCTTATTTGCCTTACTCTTTCTACTGAGACACCCCATTCATCAGCCCACTCACGAAGTAATTTTTCTGGGTATTTTTTAAATAGCTGTAAAGCTTCTTCAGGTGATGGTGCTTGTCTATTAGGCATAGACTTATTTTACTATAGAAAAAACCTTTTTCTAAACTTTCCTATTATTTGTAGGTCTGAACCAGATAGTATAGAAACTGAGTTCATACCTATATTTCCTACATAACTAATAGAATAATCTCCTAGTGATTCAGAATCTGCTGCTGTAAAATTTGATACTTGTGAAGATGTTTGAGAAACTATTTCTCCTGCTTCTTGTTGTGCTGACATAACTAAAGCAGACTCTAACATTCGAGCGGATGCTCTAGCGCTAACATATCTAAACTGTATAGGTACTGTTTGTCCGTACCCTCCGCCTGTATCGTATCCTGCTGTATAAACAACTGTTATATTATCAGGTTGAGCGAAAGACCATCTACTTCCAATTCTTCTAAGACGACCATTTTCATACCATAAGAAGTCTTTATCATTTCCATATTCTAAAGCATTACCATCTTCTGTTACAGATGTTACAGCATTAATTGGTCCTTGTTCTAAAAATAATTCTTTGGTTTGATTACCTGACATTGTTTCTGTATAAGTGTTGTAATCAACATCAATGCCTAAGTATTCTCTAATTGCTTCATCAACTAGAGGTATTATATTATTTGTTAAATGTGTCTCTAAGTCGCTATGAAAGTCTATTAAGGCGAATGTCTCTACATCAGCAGCAGTACAGAAAGCCATTTATGACCTCCTATTTGTCTGTAGATTTAGATTCTTTTTCTACCTTGGCAGATTTATCTTCGACTGGTTCTTGAGCTTTAGTTTTTGCAGGCTCTGCTTTTTTAGCAGAAGCTTTCTTTTTCTTAGGAGCATCTAATGCGCCTTGCTCTTTTAACCATTCTGTAGGGTATTCTTTTCCTGCTTTAGCAATCAAGTCAGCTTGACTAGATGGTAAATCAGCTGGAACACCTTTCCAGATTTTTCCGTCAGGTAGCTTATAAATATTCTCTTTTGGTGTTGTATACATAATAATTTATCTTACCTTATTTACCGCGTTTTTTAGGTTTTTTAGGACCCTTCTTTGGTTTATATTTTCCATATCCCATTTTATCTTCTCCTAGGTCGTCTAGCTTTTACACGGCCACCACTTTTCATCTTTCTAGGACGAACTCGACCACCCATCTTATATGACTTGGGTCTACCCCTCGGCATTAGATTCCCCATCAAAATTTTTAATTTCTTTAACTTTCTCTTCTTTAGGTTTTGTAAACTGTTTTAATATTTCTTCTGATTTCTTAAAAAATTCTTCATCTCTAACTATCATTCCAAACATTTGTAGTTGAGTTTTTCTATCTTCTGGGTTCATTTTTTCTCCTTGTTCTCTTGGGGCAAATTACAAAATTCACCCCTAAGAAAACTAATTATTTGTTCTTACAAACTTTAGAAGTTTGTTATAGAACAGAATGCTGTTGGACGATACAACGCAAAACCTAATCTCATGGTCAATCTAATTGCCAATTGATTTTTTGCGAAGAAGTCACTATGGCTGTCAGAAACAGCAAGGTCTACACCTTCTCTCATAACAACTTGTGCGGCGTCTCCACCACCAAATTTACCAACTAAAGCAGTTCCTGCAGCAATTACTGTAGAAGGAACGACTCTAAGACCCCAAATTCTTGGAGTCACATCAGCACCAAAACCACCTGCAACTACGAACAATGGGTTCTTAGAAGCAAGACCTGCGGTAGCATCTCCTGCTTGGTCTGTTACAGATGTAACGATGTCATACCAGTCAGATGGGTGCATTACGATAGAATCTGCTTCTACGTATGCATCTTTTCTGATTTCTGTTATGGCTTGATAAATTTGACCTAATCTTGCTAACTCTCCAGAGTATGAAGAATAGTCGAATGTATTGATACCTGATTTGTTCAATACACCTGTTAGGTTCGGTGCACTTCCGTCACCGTTAACTAATTGATTGTCCATGTTCAACTTCATCATTGTTGATAAACGTGAGTTGACATATCCTTGAATACCAGCAACATCAGCTAACAACTCGTCAGTTACAGGCAAGAATGTAGCCATCTTTCTGATGGATTCTGTTCTTTCTGTAAATGCTAAAGCACCTTCATTAGATGTACTAATGTCAGTAGACTCAGCAACTGAACCAGCGTTGTTGGTGAATGTTGTCTCTTCGAGGTAGACATATGCATTTTGGTTAGTTTGAATTTGGTCAAACAATCCAATAACGCTGTCTGGGTTACGAAGAGCGGTCTCTAGGATACCAGGAGCTCTTAAGCTTTCTGGTGGATAACCAGTTGTATTCAATGTTGTTTTGAATTCAGCGTGTGAGTCTACACCTTTAACACCATTTTCTGTATATGCTTTATAAGCTTGAGAATTTGCGAATTGCTCACCAATAGATGATGGGCCTTTCTTCTCAGGCATTGCATTAGGAATGGTATTCACGGGTGCTTCATCAGCGCCAACTTCCATAGCTTTTTCGTTCTTAGCTTTGGCTTTTTCGATACTTAAATCATCAACAAATCCAGCAAGTTCTGTATTAAGACCTTTAATTTTCTCTTTGGCCTCAGGACTGTACTTGCCGTCTTCTGATGAATCGAAAGCAGCTTTTAGCTCTTCACGAGATTTTGCAATCTGCTCTTGAAGTTCATGTACTTTTGACATACTTTGATTATCTCCTATATATTATATTTTAGAGGACAGGTTCGTCCTCTTCTGTTATGTCGATATCCACGGTATCAGCCAATAAAGACTGACCCTCTAACCACTCTGCATCAAAATCATCGTCAGACGATTCACTGTTATCATCTGTAACGGCTTCAGGTGATTCTACTTCAGGTTCTTCTGAAGTTTCCACCTCTTCTACCTCAACGTCATCAGATGGGTCTTCATCTTCGACAACGTCTTCAACAGGTTGTTGTTCCTCAACTTCTAACTCTAAAACTTCAGCAGGTTCACTTCCAACATTTTCGATGAATTGGTCTAATTCGACCCACGCATCGCTCAAGTCTTCTTGAACTGCTCTTAAAGCTTCAGTAGCTTTTGTACCTAGTGTTCTTCCATCTTTAGCACGCAACATCGCAATGGCGGTAGCTCGTACCATCAAGTCGTCTAATGCAGCAAGCACATCTTTGACTTGTTCTGAGAAAGTTTGACTTTTCTCGGACACTTCTATTTCTTCTGATTCTTGAGTCTCTATTGTTGCTTCTTTAATAGAATTTCTTACTTTTTGTAATTCTTTCAAATACAATGCAGGATTTTCTATAAGCATATCAACAGTTATAGACTTTTCTTCTTCTTCAACTACCTCCTCGGTAGGTTCATCAGAAGGCTCCTCAGAAGGAACTTCGGCTTCTGGTTCTTCTTTTTGGAAAGACCCAGAGCCTAAAACACTTTTCTTTTCATCCTCCACTAAGTCTTCAACCAATTCTTTATTAGATTTGATTGCCATAGTGTAGGTATCTTGATTTGCACCAACAAGTACAGGTGATACTTCAAATACGGTTAAGTCTTTTAGGTATCTTGCATCTTGTTCGTCTTCGCTGTCAGCACTCTTGAATGGTGCTCTTTCAGCGTCATTTACTCTATAACCGAATGACCATTGTTGCATGTCACCCATGTTTTTTACTATTTTATAAGCTTCTTGCCCTGAATCAGTATCCATGAAAAATTCACCATCGAAGGTTGCTTTTCCATCGTCTTCTTTGATTCTTCCTTTTCCGATTGGCATGTCCCACTTGTGTGCCCATACCATAGGAACATCGCCAGATTTAAAACCTGATTTGATTGAACCTGGGAGAACTACATCTCCGTCAGAATCTAGACTATTGAATACTGAAAATACAGCAGAAACTTTACCTTCGGCTTCTTGTTTTAATTCGAAATCGATGGCCTTTACTTCTTTTTCAGACATAGCTATTAATATCTCCTCTGTTAACAGATTTATTAAAGGCACGCTATATAAGTAATTTTTGCAGATGCTTTAAAAAAGCGTGGTATTTTATTTGTCTTTTATGTCTTTTATAACTGTGAGTTTTGAGACTGGCATTTTTACTTTTCTATCAGTTTTCTTATGTTTACCATTTTCAAGTATTGCATAGACTTGCATAGTGGCTTCTCCATCATTTACTGATGTAACTATTCCGTGTACTGTTGAGGGTGGGTCTGGGTCCTTATTAATAGACCAACTAACAGATTGTCCTATTCTAACACTAGCTGCTTTCTCCCCACTTTTCTTAGATGAGAGCGGATGAGAAGAAGGTAGCAAGTCTTGGTCATAAGGTTTTCTCTTAAATCGTCCTGTACGCAATGCGTGTAAGAACCCATTTACTCTGGCTAATGCCCATTGGTCAGCTGAAGAAACATTTCCTCTTACTGAGCCAGGATTAGTCCTGTAAGCACCGACACCTCTATCGAAAACTGCGGCCAAAGTTCTAGCGTTTGTTCTATGTTTTGGATTTTTATCATTATGATTTTTTGCTTTTTCAGAAAGAATTTTTTTGATTCTTCCTGATACAGCTTTCAATGCAATCTCGTCAGCCATTTCTTCTGCTAAATCAGAAGCTGCTTTTCTCCTAGAACGAACAACTTTCTTTTGGTCGTTAATTATTTTTTTCATAGAAGATACACCTATGTTAGAAACACCACCCCACTTAATATTGGCAATAGTGCCATTAAGTCGGTTGTTACCTTGATGTCTTCCCATGTAACGTTCTCTTCTACGAACCCAGTTAAGAACTGATTCACTTCTGTCACCAGACTTATATTTAGTCCAATTTCTAAAGGCATCATTTCCTGTGAATGATGTAGGAGGGTTACCTCCGTTACCAGCTCTTCTCCAAATCTCAGGCCAATTTTCTTTTAGGTCTTTTGCATAACCATATGGAAATTGCTTATATTTTGAATTAGAGATTGATACCTGCTTATCATCTCCTGGACTTGGAAAATTTGTTCTATCTTTTTTAGGTTTTTCTTTTATATTTTCTGGTTCAATACTAAATTGTGATTCCATAATTACTTCAGCTTCTTCTAAACTTACTTTGAGTTCTTCCATTATATCAACAAGGTAAGATTTTTTTGACCTTTCCATTTGCTCATGAGTTGCACAAGGCATATAGTAAGTAGTTCCTCTTACTTCGTGTTCGTGATAACCTTCGCAACCAATTTCTTTAGCTCTTCTTTCAGCAGCTTCTATTGTGTCATACATCCACATATTGCTAGAAGTATTTCTACCTGGGTGTGCAGACTTTACTAACTTACTATAATCTTCTTCACTATCGCATGGCATATAAAATTTACCTGCTGTTCCCCTGTCAACGACATGGTAACCATCACAGCCTAATTCTTTAGCTCTTGCAATAGCTTCTTCTCTTGTAGTGTAAGTATCAGCCATTACTGGTGCTGCAGCTTTTTTAGGTTTCTTTTTTAAATAAGATTGTGCTTCTTTTTCTGTGTCAAAACATTTAATAACTTTTCCATCATCATGACTAATAACACACCAAGCACCATTAGGCATTTCAGCTATATACTTACCTTCATTACGAGGTTCTTCATTCTGTTGTACTCTTTGGTCTCTTAAATTAACTTGTGGATATTCTTCCAATGTAAGTAAATCTTTTTGTTCTGTTTCAATGTCAGAACCAGCAGCAGCTAAAGGATTGCCCTCTTGTTCATTTTGAGCTTGTTGTCTGTTAGCTTCTGGCATATCATTTAAAATAGCTTGACCATCAGTATCAACTTGAATCATATTTAGTGGTCTTAAGTAAACATCATGTTTGTCATCAGAACTTAAACCTACAACTTGTCTTGCTTCACCAATAGTTATCCAACCACCAGCTACACCCATGTTTACTCTTTTATACATATTGTCCATATCTGGTTGTAATGCTCTAACAGAGTTAATATCATATTCTGCTCTAAGTGAAACATCTTTAAAGTCTGGAACTAATAATTGATGTGTTAATTCATTAGCTACTGTTCTCCACATTGGAACAAGTTTTTGTTCTGTAAAAAATTCTCTTAATTCTTTTGTATTGTTAAAAGTTGCTGCATCCAATCCAGCTCCGAGTCCAGCGAGAATAGCTGGGACACCTAAAACTGCAGATACTCTTTCTTCAGGTAATCTTCGTAACTCACCCAATTTCATTTGGTCAGGTGAGAAAGAAACAATATCTACATTCATAGCACCAGATAAAACCATAGGTGCAAATCTATTAGCACCACCAAACTTCTCTTTATACATTTGAAGTATTGATTCAGCTTCATCTTTAGTAGGGCCACCATATCCATCATTTCTTGGTGTAAGAACTACACCAGGTACAGCCATGTTGTTGAGCAGTGCAGCTGTATATTGTCCAGCAGCTTCATCACCTAATATTTCACGAAGGACTGTTTTAAGCGGAGCATGTCCTCTTCTGTGGTCATTAGGGTCTATTCCTTGTCGTATGTGGACAACATCTTTTTCTGGTAATTCAATTTTTTCGCCTTTACCATAAACGGAATAATCATAGTGTGTAATTAAAGTATCTTCATTACCTCTTACTTCTACTAGGTGTGGCATAAGTGGTACAAGTTCAACAACTTGACCTTTTGTATCTCTGTTTTTATAAAGGAAAGCATCACCGATTGTATTTAAAGCTAAAATTATATAATGTGATAATAGGTTAGAAGACATAAATGGATTAGGTCTTCTATATAGTTGTGCTAATGGGTGGTCAACAGATATTTCTTTATCACCAAATTCTTTATCTATTTTTACAATTTGTAAAGGTGGTTCTGAAAATGATGTAGCTAAAACATTTAAACATGCAGTTACAGCAGAGTTTCCTGAACCGTCACCTATTTCTTTTAGTTTGTTGGATTCAAAAAAACCTGATGATGTGTTATAACCATATATAGAGGCATCGTTGCCAAATAATTGATTGTAATTTGATTGAGCTTTTTCTTCATTACCTCTTCCAGGTACGATAAAATCTAAAGCTTTCTGGAATCTACTTTTTTCTTCCATTTAATACGCTGTCCATCCGTGTCTTAGTTGTACTGACTGTGCTGCGAGACCCAGAGCATCAACTTGGTCGTCATGTGCTCCAACAGGGAAAGTCAATAATTCTCTCTCTAATTCTGTCAACCATGTCGCATTTTTGCGAAACATGATATCACCTGCCTCCATCCTAGCACTTAGCGGTAAAGCTTTGGTTATTTTATCTTTCTCTGCTCGCATTTCTTGCACTCTCATTCCAGACCTACCTGCTTGCTGAATAAAAGCTTTAGAAAAACCTTGATTTTCCATACATACATGTCTCCATCTGTATTTATCTGACATTCTTTTCATAGCAGGAACAATATCAGGCCCTTCCATCTTTACTCTTACTAAATCTTCTAAGAAAAGTTGATTACTTGGTGTTCTTGCAAAAGACATTATTACTGTATAGTCAGATGATTTCTCTGTTGTCACTGCTACATCTACAGCACCAAAGTGTTCTAAGTCTTGAGGATTCCATTGTCCTCCACCACCCATATAAAATCCTGATGGTGATAAATCAAAATAAGAAATCCATTCAGGTTTAAACAAACCTTGACCAGCTTCAACAAACTCGGCCATATATTCTTGTGCAAAGACTATTGAACCTACTTCAGTTTTAGCTGCTTCAATTTCATCAGGGTCTATAGCAGGATTATCAATAGTAGAAAATCTAAATCTTTCCCAGTTATCTTGCTCACCTGCTGTTTCCCATAAATCATAAAACCAATTACCTACACCTAAAGGAGTACTAATAAATAAGGCCGAACCTTTTCTTTCTGTAAGAGTAGGTCTTAATACTTCTTGCCAAACTTCTGGCTTAACGAAAGCGGCCTCATCAATAACTATAAAGTCTAAACCTTCACCTCTTAGTCTTTGCGGATTATCAGCAGACTTACAAGCAATAAAACCACCATTGGGAAAAAGAACTTCCATATTGGCGATTGAAATTTTTGGCTCAATTTCTTTAGGAAATGAAAGTGCTGCATTTTCTAGCGCTCTCCAGCCAACCCTAGCAATAGAAAAAGTAGGAGCAACCCACCAAGCTCTACCTCCAGCCAATGCCGTTTGGATACAAAGTTGAACACCAAGTCTAGTCTTACCAAAACGGCGACCAGCACAAAGTATTTTCCAACGTGCATCACTCTCAGCAACTTTTTTCTGAGCTGGGTGAAGGGAAGGTAGTTCAGGTGCATATATTGGCATTTATAAAAGTTCTTTTGATTTAACTCTTAATCTTTCTATAGATTGCTCTATTCCTGTTTTTGCTTGATGCCATGATACATGATTTTGTGAATCCTGTAATTTGTTTGGTTCTAGTAACAATAAAGCAAAATGGTCTGCCTCAAGTTTTTTTAATTGTGAATCTACAATAGTTTGTTTATCTTCTTCTGAAATGTGTTCGTATTCCATATTCTCCTACCATCTATATTTTTGCTTACTTGCTTTTTGTACTTGTGCCATAGATTTAGCACTCAATGTTGAAGGGTCTTGTATAAACTCTGCATCCATTGGTGTCTCAAACATAACATTCTTAGATATCTGTCTTTTACAAACGACATTATCTTTTGGACACAGTATTTCTGGGTCCTCACTCATTTTGTGTGTTATCTCATAACTTGTTTCACAAGATAAACATTTATAATCATATCTGGGCATTAAACGTACCTTTTTAAATAAGCTCTTACAAACTTAGTGTACTCCCTTTTTGCACCAGTTATTGTTTTACCATCAAAAATATCGTGATGAAATTTACAGAACATGGCCACATTACCTTCATTGTTAGAAATGTCTCTATTCATTCCTCCCATTCCAATTCCAGTAATGTGTGCCATTTCCAGCCACTGTGTAGTATCGCATTCAGGCCATTCACACTTGTATTGTGCACGTTTCAAAGCTTTCTCACGTAAAGCAGATTTATTTATTTTACCTGTACCTTCACGTTTTTTCTGACCCATACCAGATACACCATGAGATTTGCTTCTACGTTTTTTAAATTCTGCATAGGTTTCTTTTTCTGGTTCCCACTCAACTCTAGCCATTTTCAATTCCTCTTGGGTTGTACATAGTGTACTTAACTGTTATTTCTTCTCCAGACTTAATATCCCTTAAAAAATATAAATATCTAACTCTTTGGACTTCTACAATCTTTGCATTAGGTTCTTCACTATGATTGATAAAACCACCTAAAGGCGTTCTGTATAATTTTGTAGTTATAGAGTCTTCTATATGAGTGATACCACCGTTTACACCTTTTTCTATATCACCTATTGCAAATAGTCCTAATCCATCAATGTTAGATTTATCTATTGTAAGAAATTCAGGTAAAGGTTTATATGTCATTATGAAACCAATCTAAGGGAACGTGATAGTTATGTAAAGATTTTTCTTTAAAATCTACATTCATCCATTTCTCGTATCTTTTTATAGTTTCTTGTAACTTAGGGTCTTCGTAGTATCTGACAAAGTTTTGCATTTCTTTTTGCTCTAACATATCTTTTTCTTCAGGACTGACAAAGTGATGCCAATAAGCCCTTCCTCCACCTTCAGAGCTTATCTCTGTGTTATACATGTGACCCACAATTGGTTGTGTATTTGGATAAACAAGTTCCCAACCATCATTAAACAACTTAAAGGTTTTACACATATCTTCTTCCATCATCAGCATTTCTGGGTCTTCATCATAAAGAAAGTTTTCACCACTGAAAGAAAAGTTGTAACTAAATTTACCAGTAGGAAGTAAGTTTCTATCATCTTCCACAGTATCTTTAACCATCCAAGGTAAGCAATACTGCCATATTGGTTGTGAAAGGAAAGGATATAGTTCTAAGTCCCATTCTTCTTCCCATCCAATATATGGATATAAATTCTTGTTATCTATAAAAACTCTTTGTTCATCTTTGTAAGCATACTTAGAAGGGTATGCAGTAATGATTGATTTCTTATTACCAGTCAACTTAGTAGCGTCTTCGTAAAGCCAAGCTAACTTTTCATCCCAACCCTCAGAAAACTTAGTATGGCTATCAATAGAAAGAACGAAGTCTTCTCCATCATATAATTCAGAGACACCCTTCCTAGCCTTACCAGTACCAATCTTATCTAATCTGTTATGTTCGTTTATGTAATCAAAGTATCCTTTAATGTTTCCACCAAATGTAGAAATAAGAGTTGAGAGTTTCTTTTCTTCTTCTGGTGATGATGAT
>Ga0102963_1000088_pt1 | contig 36328 bp, 58 predicted proteins | sample SalPon2_C_H2O_MG_2_FD_84522 | JGI IMG/M metagenome (GOLD analysis project Ga0102963, IMG submission 84522) | Salt pond water microbial communities from South San Francisco under conditions of wetland restoration - Salt Pond MetaG SF2_C_H2O_MG | ecosystem: Environmental > Aquatic > Non-marine... | reverse complement strand
TTCTATGGAAATGGACACACAAGAGATGTTTATGAAGTGGGTACAGTTTATGAACGCTATTGGATATGTTCTTGATCCTGTTGAGATGGAAAAAATGTGGAATGGAGAGTGAGTGATGAAGAATCGTTATGGTGATGAGTATCATTGGGAAAAACTCAATGACAATGAGTATAAGTTTGTAATGGAAGGTGACTCATTGAAGTTCTGTCGTTATGGTGGTAAAGAGGGTCAAGAAGGCATTGATCCGAATGATCTCGGAATGTTTGATCCGAGTGGTGGCCCGTATGTTGGGATTGGTTCGAAGATTTACTTCGAAGAGATTCTTGGTGGTCAGAAGGGCGATGATCCTTTGATCGTTGAACATCTTCGTTCTGTTGATGGCAGTTTCATTGCAAAGGTGAAGTGATGGACTATTATCCCGATAACTGGGTCATACTAAAAATCAAAGAAGGCAAGTATGATCGTGGATTCTACAAAGTGCTTGCGGGTTGGTCAGGCGGTTACCTTGACGGTGACCGTTGGCGAATGAACAGTGGTATTACTCGTGTCGTTGAAGAAAATAAGTCTTGGGAGTTCTATGGTTCAAGCGGTAGTTGCTATGTTTGTCGCAAAGGTGCATACCGCTTGACAATGGCAAACGGTGGAGTGTATAATGCTTTGAAAGAGAATGAAGCATTCGAAGGGCAGATTACACTGATGCCCGAAGATACGAACTGGATGGAGATTGAGTGGTGAGTTATGTTTTATATCCTAAAAATACTCTATTTTGAGTATGGTGCGAATAATGAACGAACTAATTGAACACTGCATGTACGAATCTGGTTTGACCGCAGATGGGTGTTGGAATGAACTAGACGACTATGCAAAAGAGTCTATTGAAAGATTTGCTAAATTGCTTTTTCAAAAAGCACAGCAAGAGTTCGCACTGCAAGAATTGGTTGATCAAGCGCAAAAGTTGGGTATTGAGTGATGAACGAACAACACGTAGCGACATGGGTGTACTACACTTATCGATGGCATAAAGATTTGCCTAAGTGGTTGCAGAAAGACCTTGAAAAAGCAAAACTAATCTTAGGGATTAAAGAGTAATATTTTTATAACAAATTAATCTAAAAAACCTATTGTTTTTGTTTTAAAAATAAGGTATACTACTTTAGTAGTTTGATGATAACCCTTTAGGAGAAATATTATGTCACATATGGTTGAAACAATGGCTTACGCGGGTGAGGTTCCATGGCACGGTCTTGGAACTAAGGTCGCAAATGATCTTACACCCCGTCAGATGATGGAGAAGGCTGGTTGCGATTGGGAAGTTAAAAAGGTTCCCACCTACGCTGGTGAGGAAATGATTCCTACTGGTGCGTCTGCGTTGGTTCGTTCTTCTGACAACAAAGTTCTCGCACCGATGGTCGGTGACAACTGGGAACCTGTCCAGAATGTCGAGGCGTTTGACTTCTTTACCGAGTACTGTCTTGCTGGTGATATGGAGATGCACACTGCGGGTTCTCTCGCTGACGGTAAGAACGTCTGGGCACTCGCGAAGGTAAACGAGTCGTTTGATGTTCTTGGTGATGACCAAGTCGATTCTTACTTGTTGTTCTCTAACCCACACCAGTATGGTAAGTCACTCAATGTGCGTTTCACTCCGATTCGTGTGGTCTGCAACAACACTCTGACCATGTCACTGTCTCAGAGTTCTAAGAACGAGGTTGCACTGAATCACCGTCGTAAGTTTGATCCACAGATGGTCAAGGATCAGTTGGGTATCGCCCACGAGAAGTTCGCGCAGTACAAAGAGGCTGCACGGTTCCTTGCGAAGAAGCGAGTCACTGAAGAGAACTTGGTTCAGTTCTTCAACAATGTGTTCCCGATCGCGGACAAGAATGTTGAGGTCAAGACCTACGCTGATCTGTCTCGCACTGCGAAGCGAACCTATGATGTCCTTGAGACTCAACCTGGCGCGAACTTTGCAATGGGTTCATACTGGAACGCAGTGAACGCAGTCACCTACATGACTGACCACGAGTTGGGTCGTAACGCTGACACTCGTATGCAGTCTGCATGGTTTGGTGCGAACCAGTCCAAGAAACTACGTGCAATGAACCTTGCACTTGAAATGGCGGAGGTTGCATAAAATGTTATTATTCACGCTTGACAAATCCTGTCAGGCGTGAGATAATTACCACGTAATTTGTGATGGGAGATTTATTATGAGATACGCAACATACCAAGACATTCCGGCGAAGGTTCGCCGATTCATCCTTGACGAGTCTGGTGCACGTCGAGTCAAGCAGATTTCACTTTCATACTGTAACGAACTTGCTGATGAATACTTCGAGTATGAGGCAGAATGTGCAGAACTCAAGAAGTTTCAATTACACGTTGAACGCAATGGTTCTGAAACTGTGACAGAGTACCATAATTACGATGAGGTTTTAGTTGCTTTTGACCGTGAGATTGACTATAATATAGGAACTCGTGGTGTGACTATGGTCATAACTCAGGCAGGTCGACCGATGCGCGGATACGTCAACGGTCAAGTAGTTAACCCCTCTACCATTTATGAGGGACTAGGACGATTTCGTGGTTAATTTAGATTATGTAAGAATGTACGCACGACAGGCCCACGAGGGTCAAGTGCGTAACTATACCGGTGAACCGTATGTCGATCACTGTTATGCTGTTGGTCAACTGTATCAGAGTTGGTGTGCGGAGATGGATCAAAGTGCGTTATATGCCGCGATCCTTCACGACACTGTCGAAGATACTCAGGTGACTATGAGTGAGATTCAGACTCAGTTCGGTGATCGAGTTGCAGAATATGTTTGGTATCTCACCAAACCTGAATCGTTTGTTGGTGACCGTGCACAACGTAAGGCACTGGATGGTGCGCGTCTCGCACTTGCACCGGAGGTTGTGCGCTTTGTAAAGATTATAGATATCATGCACAACGCAAAAAGTATTCGTGAACATGACCCCGACAAGTGGTCAACATGGCGAGTCGAGATGATCAAGTTACTCGACGCTATGAAGTCTGAGAGTGTTTGGAAGTCTCAGGCAGGTCACTGGGCACAAACGAAGTATACTAAGTTTATCGCGGAGTTGATAGACGGACTGTGAGTTCCCCTCATGGTGGGAGGTGCAATGCCTTCGCTCCGCTCCAATTTTCATAATAAGGGTCTTGGGTGCTTTACGCACCCTTTTTTTCGTGTTATTATAAATAGAATTAATAATTCGGAGAATCACATGAGAATAAGTCGTATCACACCACAAGAAGAGGGTGCACTCAAAAAGTGCATTGCTCCGTATGTCTATACGATTCAAAAGCAGAATGCGAAGACTGCGACGGTTGTTATTCGTGCTCCGAAAAATGATAGAAACAGTGTAAAGTTAGAAATTGAAAAGAAACTCACTGATAAGAAATACAGTTTTATGCAAGATCGTTCAGGTGGTTCAACTGGAAGTACGATCATATCCTATAAGAATACAAGAGTTCAGATAATTTACAAACCTTTGTCTGGCGGCATGAGTGAGACGACCCTGAACTCCACCATAACGGAACTCGCACCCGCTCTGGCGTTTATGGCAAATAAAAAATTTACCGATGTGAATAAATTTCATAAATTTCTTATGGAAACAATTCCTACCGCAAACAAGTACGGTTGTTACTTGAATGCACAAGACAAGAATGCGGGACACAAATTCATTCAAGACATGCCGTCATCATCAAAGTTTGAAGAGAAGATGGACAACGCAATTGGTATTTTAGACTATCTCTATGATCTCGACTCTAAGTCAAAGATCGATCAGGTCTATTTTGCTTATCGTGCGAAACCACAAGGTATCAATGTCAATCATAAAGGCGATCTATTTGTTCAGTTTAAAAACAAAAAGTGGTTGGGTGTGTCTCTCAAGGCAGGTGGTGAAAAAACTGCTGAACCGCAATTGAATACATATGTGAACAAATTATTCGATGACTATGATCGACCAAGTGATAAAACCCAATTGATGAACAAAGTCTATAACGAGGTTCATTCTAAACTTGGATTGGGTCGCAATTGGGCAGACCGAACAAACAAGAAACAATCTATTGAGGCCATTTTAAAATACAAAGAAAACAATCCAAAAACATACGAAGAATCCTATGACAAAATGTTAGAGATATGTAGAACGGCCGTGGTAGACGCAGTCAACAAGAATTTAAACGACACCAAGAATTACATCGTAAAACAAGTTTTGAAAAAAGATGACAATGTTCCATTGGTGGTTGTAAAGGCCGTTGGTCGCAGTTACAAGATGGTAACAGATGAAGATAAATTAGAAAACTTTCTACCAAGAGCAGATAAGATTACTGCCAGAAAGTCAACGGGTTCAAAACAAGAGTGGTTTATCGATCTCACAAATAAGAAAGAAAAACTCACAATGAAGATGTCGATAAGAACCAACCAACCCGAACCGAATAACAAGATAGCTCAGGGGTTCAACTTAGCAATTAAATTCAATGGGTTAACATGATATGAAAGACAAACTTGCAAAACTAATGACACGAATGTTCCGTTTCTTTGCGGACATTTGGTTTCGCCAACGGTATGACAAACGTGCGCTCGTACTGGAAACAGTTGCAGGAGTGCCAGGCATGGTGGGTGCGATGGTCACTCACCTGAGATCGTTGCGTCGTATGGAACGTGGGAACGGACACAAGATACACGAACTGTTTGCAGAAGCAGAGAACGAACGCAAGCACTTGATGTTCATGATGGAAGTGACACACGCAAACGCATTCGAACGATTCATGATCTATGTGATTCAGTTTGTGTTCTGGCACTTCTATCTGGTCATCTACATTCTTAGTCCCAAATTGGGACACAAGATGACTGCATACTTCGAAGAGGAAGCAGTAAAGAGTTATGACACATACTTGATGTTGATTGGTAAGGGATGTTTAGACAACCCACCCGCGCCACAGATTGCAATTGATTATTATGGTTTAAGAAAGGATGCGACAGTGTATGACATGATCTATCGCATTCGACAAGACGAACAAAATCACGCAAAAGCGAATCATAGATTCGCGGAGGAATAATAAAAATGGGCGCGTCAAGATATTTAAACAATGAGGGTATTTGGATCGCACGAGGCGAAGTTGCAAATACATCTCACATCAACAAGTTCGGTTATCAAGGTACGGACGCAACATCTGGAACGATCTGGGATGCTAACGGCACAACTGCTGACTATCCATATCCCGCGGCAGGTGTTGTTTCATCATCATCTACCAGTGGTGATGACACTGGAGAAGGTATTGAGATTCAGGGACTAGATGGTGATTACAATCCACTTGTAGTCACAACCACAGTTGGTGCAACGACTACCGAAACGTTTTCAAGAGTTTTTCGTGTTCGGAAAACAACTGCAACTAACGTTGGAGTAATTTCGATCAATGTCGGTGGTAGTCTTGCCGCTCAGATTCTTGCGGGTAACGGACAGACTCTCATGGCCGTCTATACGATCCCTGCTGGTCACACTGGATACCTTATTAAATTTCAGGGGTCAATGGACAAACAAAACGTTGATGTGAAGTTCAAGTTGTTTGCACGACCGTTTGGTGGTGCCTTTAACCTGAAAGGACAGTGGGGAACTCAGGGTGGTAACTCTGTTACCTATGACTATCCCGTACCACTAGTATTTCCAGAAAAGACTGACATCAAAGTAAACGTTGACTCTGGTACTGCCGGACACGGTGCTATTTTTGATATAATACTGGTACGCGACTAATGGACTTTTTAGACTTCATCACTGAACAGAAGAACACTCACATGACTCACATTGAGGACAAGGTTCTCTATGGGGGTGTGAACGGTACTCGACAGGCCATCAACGCATTACGTGAGTTGCGTAACATGTTGGCAGGTAAGAAAGAGGGTGGTGTCTCTGTGAAGTGGGACGGTGCGCCTGCAATCTTTGCGGGTATCGATCCTCGTGATGGAGAGTTCTTTGTTGCCAAGAAAGGTATCTTCAACAAGAACCCCAAGGTCTACAAGACTGCCGCAGAGATTGATGCAGACACCTCTGGTGATCTCGCGGTCAAACTCAAGGACGCATTACAGTATCTACCGGATCTTGGAATCAAGGGTGTGATTCAGGGCGACTTCCTGTTTGGTCGTGGTGATCTGAGAACCAAGACGATCGATGGACAGACCTACACCACATTCCATCCCAATACAATCGTCTATGCGATACCCAAGGGTCAAGACAAAGAAGTCAAGTCTGCAAAGATCGGTATCGTATGGCACACTACCTACACAGGTCGCACATTCGAAACTATGAAGGCCTCCTACGGTGTGAATGTCGCTAGATTGAAAAAATCACGCAATGTCTGGTCTCAGGATGCCATGTTACGTGACGTTCGTGGTGCAACCATGTCAGCAAAAGAAACGGAGAAAGTCAATGCAATCCTTTCGGAAATTGGAACACTATTTAATTCAATATCTGGATCTACTCTACGTCAACTCGAATCCAACCAATCCTTGGCACAGCATATCGAACAGTTCAACAACACCTATGTGCGACAAGGCGCAAGAATCACAAACACAACCGCTCACGCCGCAGGACTGATCCGTTGGATCGAGTCTAAGTATAAGAAAGAAATTGATGCAAGAAAGACTGCAAAAGGCAAAGCAACACAACAACAGAAACTTGATGATCTTCTGTCTTTTTTCTCCACATCGAACAAAAAAAGTCTTATAAAAATGTTTGAATTGCAGAAATTGATCGTTGACGCAAAATTAATTCTTATAAATAATCTTAATAAGATCGGTTCACTTGAAACTTTTGTGAAGACTAATAAAGGTTACAAGGTGACCGGTCAAGAAGGTTATGTAGCAATTGATACACTTGGTGGTGATGCGGTGAAATTGGTTGATCGTATGGAGTTTTCATACAATAACTTTTCGCCCGATATATTGAAGGGATGGCAGAAACCTAGTAGGAGATAACAGTGTTATCGTTTAAAGATTTCGTTACGGTAGACTATACACAGTCGGGGGATGAGTACCTCGCATATCAGGCTCAAAAACGACATCGTGGTGTCGTGGGCGAAGAATGTTGGCAGGGTTATACTCAGAAGGGTATGAAACCCAAGAATGGTCGTATGGTTCCCAACTGTGTTCCAGAATCAGAGGCAAAAGAAGCCCTCAGTTTCCAAGGACGACGTGCACTCGCACGTGCCATGAAAAGACGAAAGTCTCAACTCAAAATATCTCGCCGACGTGCTATGCAGAAAACTGCGGGTATGGATGTACTCATGAAACGTGCAGAAAAACAAGCACGTAATCAACTCTTCAAGAAATTTTCTAAAGATGCTGACCGTGGAGATCTAACACCTCAACGTCGTGCAGAGATTGAAAAGAAAGTTGCAAAAGCGAAGACACGAGTGACAACTCTTGCACGTAAATTATTACCTAAATTGAGACAGGCAGCGAAGGATAGAAGATCATAATGAGTCAAGTCCCATCATTTAAACGATATCTTGTTGAAGAGGCTCGTGAGGTCTTCTTCACGTTTGGTCGTATGAATCCCCCCACGATTGGTCACGGTAAATTGATGAACACCATGTCCACAAAGGCGGGAAAGAATCCTTACAAGATTTATCTGTCACAGTCCAGTGACCCACGTAAGAACCCATTATCCTACGAACAGAAGATCAAGCACTCTCGTAAGATGTATCCCAAACATGCACGTAATATCATCAAGGACAAGAAACTACGAAATGTCTTTGAGGTTGCATCGTCCCTCTATGATCAAGGATTCAATCGAGTTACAATGGTTGTAGGTGCAGACCGTATCACAGAATTTCAAACACTCTTGAACAAATACAATGGCAAAAAGGGTCGTCACGGATTCTATAACTTTGAGAAGATCAACATTGTCTCTGCGGGTGATCGTGATCCAGATGCCGAAGGTGTGGAAGGTATGTCTGCCTCCAAACAACGTGAGAATGCATCTAAAAATGATTTCACAACATTCTCTCAGGGTGTGCCTAGAACAATGTCTAATGCAGATGCAAAGAAATTGTTCAATGATGTGCGTATGGGTATGGGTCTCAAAGAGACAAAAGAATTCAAGAACAAAGTATCATTGGAGTCAGTCGGTGAAGTACGTGAAAGATACATTGAAGGCGATCTTTTCAATGAAGGAGATCGAGTCAGAACAAAATCTGGTCTTGCAGGGCATATACATCGCCTTGGGAGTAATTATGTTATCGTTGCTCTGGATGAAGGGCGTATTTCTCGTTGTTGGTTAGAAGACGTTGAAAAAATAGAAGAAATGGGATATGGTGGTCAAGGAGTCTTGAAAGATCTCATGCCCGGCCTTGATGCATTCCTTGACAAATTGACTCACAAGAAACAATACAAAATGGCAGTACGCACATTCCTAAATTTACGTAAGAAGAATCCGAATCGTGCGCGACAAAACCTTACGAAGGCTGCACAAATTCATGATGTTGATATTCGAACTCTGGACAAAATGTTTAGGGATATGGTAAAGAAAGGTGTGATGCCAAAACACCTAGTCAATTATCATCCAACATTCAAAGAAGAAGTATACTCACCACAGAAACACGAGTGGGGTACAGACGCTGCAACTAAATGGGCAAAGTCCATGACGCCCGGCGAAATGCAAGAAGCTGACGATGAAGTGTCCGTTGTTCGAAAGAATATCGAACGAGAAAAAGAACAGGACAAACAGAAACACGATCGCATGTTGGATCGTGCACGTTTGCTTCGTACACGACGTAAGAATGCAGAAACCAATCCAAGAGAAAATGCAGACAAAATGAATGGAGTTAAATATAACCCCAAAAGTGAGGTTGGTACGTCACGTAATCCCGTTGCAAAAAATCTAAACAAGTTCAACAAACCCGCAACTCACACAGATCGCAAGAAAGACTCGAAACGTGGATACACCAAACACAAGGGTAAGATTGATGGCTAGGGATTACAAGAAAGAATACGCCAACTATCACTCGCGTCCCGAACAGATTAAAAGACGTGCCGCTCGTAATGCGGCACGTCGTGCAATGAGTGGTCGGAAAGAACTGACTGACGAAAAAGATGTGCATCACAAGGACAACAACCCGATGAACAACGACAAGTCTAATCTGTCGATTGTCACCAAACACTACAACCGTCGTGAACCACGACTCCGCGTAGAAGATCTGCGTAAGTGGTTCGGTAAGGGCAAGAAGGGTGATTGGGTTCGAGTCGGTACTGACGGAGAGATCAAAGGGGATTGTGCACGAGAGCCGGGCGAGGGTAAACCCAAGTGTATGCCTCGTTCAAAAGCACATTCAATGAGTAAAAAGGATCGTGCATCTTCTGCACGTCGTAAGAGGAGAGCAGATCCAAGTGTGGATAGGCCTGGGACAGGGAACAAACCCATCATGGTAAAGACTGATAAAAAGGAATCAGTGATGTACGAAAATGTTAACATGAAAAGTGTCGACAAACTCAAGGCCGCTGCGAGAGACTTTGGTAAAAACAAAGACAGAAACTCCAAGTCAATCGAAGATGCATTGTTGACGATTGTGCAGTCAATGAGGGTTTTGGATAAAAGCACTTCTGGACGAGCTGATGTCAAGCACGAAAAAATTATTAGTAAAGAGATAGTTCGAATCAATAACATCGTCAATAAAACTAATTATGGCAAAACAGGTCAATCAGAAGAAGGTAAAGAGATAGTAAAAATTCTCAATAAACACAAACTCAATGGGCCAAGAGGGTTCCACAAAGTAATTTACGAAGGTGTGGAGATGAACGAGAAGACGAACTGGAAGATGGGTGATGGTCGTCCAAGAAATGGTGCTCGCATCCAAAACGATAGATTCTGGAATTTGCCAAGAGCGTCTTTGGAGTACATTAGAAAAGATGCACACGCTGCGATGAAAGCAAATCCCAACGGAAAAAAAGCAGGGAAGTACGCAGACGAAGTCAATGACGCTGAAACTGTTTTGGCGTGGAGAAAGAAAAACGGTATTAGAGAGTCAGTCGATCTCGAAGAGAAAAATGTACCAACGAATCCCGCACTCTGGGCAAAGTTCAAGGCACAAGCAAAAGCAAAATTCGATGTCTATCCTTCCGCATACGCAAACGGATGGGCAGCTAAAAAGTATAAGGCGGCAGGAGGTGGTTGGAAGACCACAAAGGAGAGCACAGAAATGAAAACATTCTGGAACATTCGTGAAGGTTCGTGTGGAACTAACGAAGAGTTTGTAGTCAAGTACGCAAAGAACAAGCGTGGCCCAATCTACCAGACTAAGTTCAAGACTCAACCAGAAGCAGAGAAGTTCCTCGCTCAGAAGAGAAAGGAAGGTATGAACGGTATCGTCTCTAAGGCAGGTAAACCTGTTTCTATGCAGAAGATGAAAGATTTGCAGAAAGAGTCGGTCGAAATTGATGAATCCAAGTACAACAAAGGTGCTGTCGATAAAGAGATCAAAAAAGATCGGCGCATCAAAGGCAAAGAGGCGAAAGCCATTCATTCACTACTCAAAGGTCGCACCCCTAGAAAAGAAGATGTCGAAGAGAAGAAACTCACACCTGCTGAGTTGAAGAAAAGGGAGAAGATCGCAAAGGCAATCGAACGGGACAATCCGGATTATCCAATGGCTAAGAAGATGGCGATTGCGACTGCTGCTGCTGCTGTGAAATGATTTATGGAAATAGAGGTGAGAAATCACCGTCGTAAAGTTGTTGATGATGTAATAGTTTTAGTAAATGATCATCGCAGGTTAAATGACGATGTTCATGAAAGAGTTTTAAATGTGTGGAACCGTGCACTGCCATTTGATATGCATCTACACAAACATGAAGAGAGGGAAGAATACTCTAAATTAAGTAGTACTGCATATCGACAAATATTTAAACATTGGTGGTCTATACAAAACTTGCCACCAGAAGTGAAGTATGTTATTAAAGTACGAAACGATATAGAATTTCATCCCAAACTAAACGTTAATCTCAGACGTTTAGTTAAGTCTCTGAGATTAAAAGAAGAAAAAGTGAGCATCGGTTTCGGGACGATGGGTTGGGACAAACATTTTGATAATATTATGAAGGATGAAGTGAGTACACTGGGAGATATAATTCTATTTCATCCCGTTGATTGTTTTCAAAACCCATATGATTATTATGAAGAAATGTGCGTTAGTGATTTGACCCCTCACCATTGGTGGGCTAAATTATTTAAGGGAAAGAAATACCAGATTGATTGGCATATGATTAAAACACACAGATAAGTTTTTAAAAGGTATAAATAAACCTATGAAAAGTTTTAAACAACATTGTAACGAAGCGACTTATCAGGGGAAGAAAGTTCCACTGAACAAACCTATGCCTGGCGATGTGAAGAAGTCTAAAGTTTATGTTGATCCTGATGGGGATGGAAAAGCAAAAAAGGTTAACTTTGGTGATAAGAACATGACGATCAAGAAATCAAATCCTGCTCGTCGAAAGTCATTCAGAGCTAGACACAATTGTGATAATCCCGGCCCAAAGGATAAAGCACGATATTGGTCTTGTAAGGCGTGGTAAACTATGGCAGAAACGCAAACAAAACGACTCGAACGTATCGAGGAGAAGATCGACAAGATCACAGATGCAGTAAACGAGTTAACGACTCACACTGCGGTGATGGATAATAGAACAAAGGATTTGGAAGTTCGTCGACAAGAGTCGCATGAACGTGCAAATAAGTTTTCAGAGAAACTTGACCATGTACACGATTGTATGCATGATGTCAAGGCAAAAACAGAATTATCCCATAAATTAATATGGGGTGTTGGCATCACAGTTATTGCTGGTGTCCTTAGCGAAATAATGAATATCATCTAATACGGAGAACAAAGATGAAAGAGTTAATTTTAAGAATGGCAGAAGCGATGCAAAAAATGGACGAGAAGAAAAAACTCGATCCAGTTAATAAGAAGGCATTGTCAAAGGATTTTGACGACCGTGCTGACAAGGATATTGACAATGATGGAGACACAGACTCATCCGATGAGTATCTTCACAATCGTCGTGCCACCATCAAGAAGAAGATGAAGCACAGTAAGTCTGGTAAACTTGGACACGATGATGTTAAGGAATCTGCTGATGAGATGGACGAATGTCCTGAGTGTGGTGGTTCTACTGAGAATCATGATCCGGACTGTTCTCGTGCAGAATCTTCTAAGAAGAAAAAGTTAGATGACGACCTTGATGCGAAGTCTGCTGGTAAGGCAATGAAGCACGATTGTGCAACACATGTCGCATCCGAGTCATGGGGTTACGGTGAGTGTATTCCTGGCCAACACACATTGGTTGAACAGGAAGATGGCACTGGAATCGTCACTCACTACGATGTAATGTTTGAACACGGTATCGAAGAAAATGTAGCAGTTGAAGACTTGACGATTCTCCGCGAAAAGTCTCACATGCACGCTTCGAAGCAATACATGGATCGTGGTAAGGGCAAGATGGCAAACGACGGTGCAAACAAGGCCGCAACCGACGCAAAGGCACGAATCAAAGCACGTGCTGCAAAACGTGATGGAATGAAGGAAGCAAAACAACCCGACCATGCAGAAAAAGGTAAGGGTGAGAAAATTCTTGACAAGTACAAGGGTAAAGGTGCGAAGGACATGGCATCTGACAACAGCGTTGGTAATCCCAAAGTGGAACTAGACGGTGTCGAAATCGAAAAAGAGAAAATGGCAGACATGAAACAGTCACCTGCTCGTGGTGCTGCCGACAAACTAAACGTTGGGGATAAAAAACCCGTTAAACAAGGAGCAAAATAATGGCTATCAAAACTCCAATATGGGCACATAAAATGGGCGCATTTCCCACTGCACGTGGTTGGGAAGTATCACGACCAAAGGGACGAACCGAAGTAGTTCGTTCTGCTACTTTTTCTGCGGCAGATATCGCAGAGTGGCATGGACACAGTGTACCTGCACCCGCGCCTGCACCAGAACCCGTAGTACAAACACTACACGAAGCACCTGTCGTTGAGACAGTTGTAGAACCTGAAGAAATTGACTTTCATTATGGAGATGACGAAGTAGACCACGACGAGGAGTAATTCAAATGGCTGACGATAATAATAAAAGTGAAGTCAGTATGAGTCGTGCAGAATACGACAAATTGAAAGCACAAGCTGCAGGAGATCCTGCACCAGTGAGTGGAAATGCGGCACACCGCACGATTGAAGGCATGGAAGATGCTGACATCAATAACGATGGTCACATCTCACAACAAGAAATAGAAATGCACCTTGAGTTCAAACGTAAAGAACTTGAAGACCAAGATGCCATGCGTGATGCACAACGTCGCATGGCATGGTTTGCACTAGGTGGTATGTTGTTATACCCATTTGCGGTTGTTATTGCATCTCTTGGTGGACTTGACCAAGCACAGGCGACACTAGGTGACATGGCACCAACTTATTTTGTTGCTGTTGCTGGTATTGTCGCTGCATTCTTTGGTGCACAAGCATTTACTGGTAAAAAATAAGAACTAGGTCACATAACATAACCATCCTTTAGTTATAAATATCATCGTAATGAATGAACTAAAGGATGGTTTCATGCGTTTTCTCACAATTGTTTTTTTGTTTTTATCGTCACTGGCAATCGCACAAGAAGATCCAGTAGATGACACCATACGCACAGAGTCTACTACCACGTCCACTATCACGACGACTGGTAATACCACAACGACTCTGAAATCACCCCCTGCTTCTGCAATTACACCAACCATCAACACATCGAACAGTGATCTCTGTACGTTCGGCGTTGCGGGTGCGGTTCAAACTCAGATCCTTGGTATCTCTACTGGTACTCAGGTGACGGATGATAACTGTGAACGGCTCAAGAACGCTAAGACACTCTACGATATGGGTATGAAGGTAGCTGCGGTCAGTATGATGTGCCAAGATTCACGAGTGTTCGAAGCGATGATGAACGCAGGAACGCCCTGTCCCTATGATGGTCTAATTGGTGAAGATGCGAAGGCGGGGTGGGAAATGGCTGCCTTGGAACAAGAAGCGTTAGACGAAGAAGGAATGTCAGATGGAACTAAGACAATGCTTGGTGGCGGTGGGGTTGCTGCTTTGCTCCTCTTACTCTTACTCTAATACAGTTTATGGAGTAACGCAGAATGCCGCAAGTGCGGGGTATAACTGGGTAATGACTCAGGTACTACCTCAACAGGCGGGATTGCAGGTAAGTAATGTTCTGTATCAATATTCGGTACAGAAAGAACAAGAGGACGACATGTTAGTTCATGTGCAGAACGAAAATGCACAAGGTGCAGGATATATTTTTCGAGAGACTGACAATTGGTCTGGACTACCATCAAATACTATTCGTAAGAATGTGTCAGTGCCAGATATAGATATTGGTTATTGGGGAATGGGGTCTATTGAAGTCGAAGGGACGGGAGAAGTTGTTGATGCAGAAGTGTTTTATGCATACAAGTTTGATCCATGTTTCGATCCCCAATCGAGTCCTGCTTGTCCTGGCTATGATGATCCTTTCAAGTTAGAACAGATGGAAGTTCAGGTATATGATCCACTACAAGATCAGATCATACAAGATGAATTGGATCGAAAGACAAATAGACGGGCACAGAGAGAAGAAGAGGAACGACTCGAACGTCTAAAAATTGCACAGGAAGCAGAAGAAAAAGCAGGATTAGAATCTTTACTAGGTATAGAAGATACCGGTGAATTTAGTGCAGAACAGATTGCTCTGCACAATCAGTTGATGGCGTTAAGAGGTATACCATCAACTTATTTAAATTCTCTTGTTGGGGGTACATATGAAGACACAATTGTGTTGAAAGATAAAGTGATACCTAACAATAGAAGAGGATTGAGAGTGGGGTTGGCGCAAGAGTTAAAGCACCAACAGTTAATTAATTTACAGTATGCCAAGTAAACTGAAAGGGAGAACAAGAATGTTCAATAAAACACTTTTATCATTACTGATGATGACCTTTGGTGCAAGTGCATATGCTACAGAAGTTCCCGTAATGGGGAATGTTGAGTCGAAGTGTGTGGTAACACAAGACGTTGTTGGTGTCTTTGGTAACCCAGAGCCCGGCGTATTGAGCACAAACCCAACAGATGGTGGCGTTATGCCGGTTGTTCGATACGATGTGGTTCAGTCTAGTTATTATTCAGCGAGAATCACACACCCGAACTCTTTCACAGAAAGTCCGGAACTCACAGACGTGGTCTATTGGGATGGTGAAACTACTGTTTCTCAGGTATCTGATCCGCTGATGTCTGACTATGATAACACCAAAATTGAGTACGACAACGTAACAGAAGTATTGTTGTCAGTCGCGGGTTCAACTTGGTTTAAAGTTGATGCGTCTGCAACCTACGGTGTTGGTCGTGCACTGCCTGGTGGTAGTTACCAAGCATCTGTTGTTGCTGAGTGTATCGCAATCTGATGCGTATTTTACTTTTATCATTGCTTGTCCTGAGTGGGTACGCAAGTGCCCACGAATGGACACCTACCTATCCAAAACTTCGAATGTCTCACATACAAAACGTTTGGGTGACAGAGATGAAGTTATTTAACGGTAGGAGTGACATCGAGTATTTCGATGTTCGAGTGTTTGATAAAGACATGAATAAAGTACCATCCGCTGTAATAGGAAATCCAGTAAACGTAAAATATCAATCGATAGAATATATCGATGTGTTTATAAAGGATAAGGATAAGAATCGTGCAGTTTATATTTGTTCTCAAAGTAAAGTATTAGCAACGAGCGATTCAAAACCACTGTTGTATACGAGGATTTGTTCTAAAATCAAAGAGTGAGTTGATATGAGACTTTTATTTGTTATCTTGATGTTAATGAGTGTAAACGTGATGGCGCAGTCAAGTTCAGTAAACCTTGCACTGCCATCGACGCCCGGCTCATATGCGTCAGATAGAGTTCGATCAGGTCAATTGGAATGTTCGCAGGCTATCGGATCTGCCACTAATGTGGAGTTCGGAGTTGTGGGGATTCTAAACCAGAATGATCCTTATAGTAATTTTTATAGTCAGACTAATGTCGGCGTAACACCAGAAGGATATGATCCCAATGGGTTTGTAAGAGACATTGGTGTGTATGCCAAAATAACCATTCCTATCGGGAAACCGAAGAAACGGTTAGATTGTAGTCTATTGTATGCTTTGGAGTTAAAAGCAAGAGCCCTCGAAATACGAAAATTAGAACAAGAAATTGCGAATCTCAAGAATCTGAAGTTCGCAGATGAGTAGAGGACATACAAATGGCAGAGTTCGAGTTCGCGGGAATGACTTTCCGCGGCGGCAAGGCAATGGTTGTCTTGACCGCATTGTCGACTCTGGGCGGTGCATCGTGGGGTGCATTTGAGTTCTACGCAGACTACATGGATATGAAAGAAGTCGTCCAGAACATCGACACCACAGAAATAGAAAACCGTAACAAACTAATTGAGACCAAACTAGATGAAGCACTGACTCGCGTTGACGAGGCAGTCGACTATTCGCGCACAATCAAAAACGATCTACGCGACGACTTCAACCGTATGGAGAAGAACGTCGATAGGGTTGAGGATGAGAACCGTGCGATGGAAGACAAGGTGCGAGGCATGATCGATCGTGCAAATGAACGATTTGATGCTAAACGAGACGATCTACAATCTGATACTGATCGCCAAATCGAAAACCTAGAAACTCGATTGAATAAGAAGATCCAAGATTTTCTTGACAATCCATTGGCGGATGGGTGATTGATATGAAGATGACAGTCAGAGTTTATTTCGATAATGGGCCTTCGATGAAGGGAGAGATAGATATGAGAGACTTATTCAATGCGGATCGTTTTATCACATTCGAGAGAAACGATGAAATTTCTTTGTTGAATAAAGATCACATTGTGCAGGTGGAACAGAGTCACGAAGATAAATAATTAAAAATTAATTGGAATTAATACATGCAGTTGTTTGAAGAACTTGATGAGAAAAATTTTGAGTTATATGCTATACGGAATTATTATAATCCTACATGCATTGATCCCGAAGAATTTTATGAAGACTTAAAACGTTTTAAATATGTGAAACGTCTTATCACACGTTACAAGGAGAATGGCAATCCACCTGTCAATCTCCTATTAAACCATCTTGTGATAATATTTAATGTTTTTGGGTTTGATGCCGGTTTAAAAATGTTGGAATTTAAGGTGCCTGAGTACTCTGATTGGTCAATTATTAAACCGTTTCTAATCTATATTAAAGCAATTGAAAATACTAAATATGCTAGTGTCCCTATGGATCAACGCATAGTTGAGGAACTGAGGAAAATATAAATGTCATTAGCATCGAGAGCAGGTGATCTGTTCTATACATTTCGATTTCTAAAAATGTTGACGACGCCCTTTAATCAAACAGAAGCATTCAAGTTAGGAATCATTGATGAAAAGGGTGCTCGCATTAAAAGCAAAAAGATATCTACGTCTGAAGAGAAATCTGCGTTTACAACATTTCATCGACTCGTATTTAATATCAAAAAACTATTAGAGAAACTGCCCGGCGGTTCAAGTCGTCTGTCGTCGTATGCTGCGGCATTGTTTTTACTGCGTGAGAAAACAGAAATGTCCGATACATCACTGAAGAAAATCCTCGACAAATGTGGTATTGAGACTATTGATTTAATGGCAGAAGAAACTGGTTGGTACGTTTTAGAGAACAAAGAACTGGCGCAGGGTGTATATAAACTGCGAGAAGATAAACTAGAAATTTTACAGTGTAACGATATTGCGTTCAAGGGTGATGCAATTCGTGTCAAGGAAGGTTGTTATCCTATCGGTGATATATTCGGTCTGGATGTTTACATGGTCGAACATATAAATAGCAGACAGTCACTATACGTAACAGTCGGAGAACTGTACCGATGAAAACCTTCAAGCAAATGTACGAAGATGCAATGACCACGGCAGATGCGGGTATACCTCAAGACACTCGTGACGCCATGTTTAAAAAGAAAAAGAAACGTAAATCAAAAATCCTTACTCGTAATTATATCGAGGTAATGGGTCAAAGGAAAAAGATTGTGCCATGAAACGACTACTACCGGTTTTCGTTATGATGTCCGGTTGTGTTGCAGTTTCTCCAAATCTTGAAAGCACAGAAGATTTGGTTACAGGACAGTTGTATTATTCTTTGGAATTGGGTGTGTCCTACCCTAAGAAAAAATTCATGACTCCCGAAGAATGGAAAGAGTATCGTGAATCGCCTGACAGTCAGAAAGAGGCATTGTACAGAACGTATAAGGAGCGAGAAGAAATTGAAGCGAATTGGTCAAATTTTATCAACAACTGCATTCTTAGTTTTACGTTGGATTGCTAAACCCTTTGTTTGGTTATGGATAAAGTATTTTGTTAATGAATGGCAAGTAACCATATGGTATGATCCAGTGAAAAAATCTGTCTATGAATTTAAAAGTATAAGTATCATAACAGAGAAACACCTACAGGGTAAATTAACCTCTGGTGAACCCTTTGAGTTGAAGACTCAAGAACCATTCAATTATCAAATCAAAAAGGTGAAGTAATGCTAGGAATGATTAAAATGTTACCTCTTCTTCTTGCAATCGCTGGTGGTGCATATATGTATCACACCCAAGAAATCGCAAAGAGAGATGTGACAATCGCACAACAACAAGCAAATGCAGTCACTCTACAAAACAATCAGGTCAGACTAGAAACTGCATTGGAACGTGAACAACAGGCCCGCGAACAGGCAGAAAATAATTTACAGACTCAACTCAAGGCAGTGGGTGAACTTTCATCAAAGAATGCCGCACTGACCGCAGAACGTGATGAGTACCTTGGTATCTTTCGTCGTCACGACATGACAAAACTCGCTCGTGCAAAACCCGGCTTGATTGAACCACGAATTAACAAAGGAACCGCAGAAGTGTTCCGTTCAATAGAGAATGATTCCAAGGAGGTTGCTGATGCGGATTCTTAGTCTACTATTTTTATTGACCCTCGCAGGTTGTTCCAGTATTCCTGGCTTCAAATCACCGCAACCGATGGTGGCACCCGAACCGATTATCAAAACGGTCACTGAATACAAAACACTAGAGATCTATCAACCACCACTGCCCGAAGCAATCAACCTAGAAGACGTTGAGTTCTTTGTGATAACAGAAAAGAACTTTGATGAACAGGTTGCAAAACTAGAAAAGATGCAGGGTGGAACTTATGTTCTATTTGGTCTTACACCACAAGACTATGAGAACATGGCATACAACCTACAGGAGTTACGTAGGTACGTCCGTCAACAAAAAGAAATCATACTTTACTATCGTCAAGCTACTCAGGGGGACGCGAACACAGACGCGGAAGATTGGTTGGAACGTAACGAAGATATTGTGGGAGACCAGTTGACAAACCAATAGATATAGTGTATTATATCTCTCTTTTCACCCAAACTTGAGTAAAACAAATGTCAGTAAAAATTGATAAATCCCGTGACGCCCTCTTAACAGATTATGCGGTTGGGATGTTAAAAGACTTCTATCTGAACGACCATGAAGATTCTCCTCAAGAAGGTTATCGCCGTGCCGCAGTCGCATGGTCTGGTGGTGACGAATTGCTTGCACAAAGGTTATACGATTATGTCTCAAAGAAATGGTTCATGTTCGCATCCCCCGTCCTTAGTAACGCACCGAACGGTCATGGAAAGGGCAAGGGGATGCCGATCTCGTGCTTTCTTACATATGTCCCTGACACTCTTGAGGGTCTTATTGACCATACTTCTGAGTTGCGCTGGCTTAGCGTTTATGGTGGTGGCGTCGGTGGTCACTGGTCTGATGTTCGCACAGTATCCGATGTTGCTCCAGGCCCTATTCCATTCCTACATACCGTAGACGCAGACATGATCGCCTACCGTCAAGGTAGGACACGCAAGGGGTCGTATGCGGCGTACATGGATGTGTCACACCCCGACATCATTGAGTTCCTTAACATGCGTATTCCCACGGGTGATGTGCAACGCAAGGCACTGAACCTACACAACGCAATTAACATCACCGATGAGTTTATGCAAGCAGTAGTTGACAATACAAACTTCGATCTACGTGATCCAAAGGATGGTTCTGTCAAAGAGTCTATTAACGCACGTAAACTTTGGGAAAGAATCATCGAGACTCGTTTCCGTACCGGTGAACCCTATCTAAACTTTATTGACACTGCAAATCGTTATCTACCACAACCCCTGAAAGATCTTGGTCTCAAGATCAACGGCAGTAACTTATGTAATGAAATTCATTTACCTACAAGTGCTGACCGAACCGCAGTGTGTTGTCTGTCATCACTCAATCTGGAGTATTACGATGAATGGAAGGACACATCTATTGTTCGGGATCTTGTTAGGATGCTCGATAACGTATTGCAGTACTTTATTGATAACGCACCTGACACAATCACTCGCGCCAAGTGGTCTGCTGAACGAGAACGGTCAATTGGCCTTGGAGCAATGGGTTTCCATTCCCTACTCCAAAAACACGGAGTCGCTTGGGAATCTGATAAAGCACGGGAAATCAACGATGTTGTGTTCAATTTCATCAATGGAGAAGCAGTTAGGGAAACAGAACGACTCGCAGAAGAGAGGGGAGAATACCCAGATGGTATCGGTTCAGGTCGAAGGAACTCGCATCTTCTTGCTATCGCCCCAAACGCATCATCCGGTGTTATTCTGTCTACGTCCCCAAGTATCGAACCCTCAAAAGCGAATGCCTATACCCACCGTACCAGAGCTGGTAGTTTCCTTGTAAAGAATCGGTATTTGGAACAATTACTCACCGAAAGGGGAATAAATAACGATTCGACTTGGACATCGATTATCACTAATAAAGGATCAGTACAACATTTACCACAACTGACTGAGGGTGAAAAGGCAGTATTTAAGACTGCACAGGAACTTGATCAGTCATGGTTGGTCACACATGCCGCAGATCGACAGAAATATATCTGTCAAGGTCAGTCTGTTAACCTATTCTTCCCCGCTGGTGCAGAGAAGTCTTATGTGAACAAAGTGCACCTAGAAGCATGGAAGAAGGGTCTCAAAGGGTTGTACTATCTCCGTACCGAAGCAAAGTCTCGTGCCGAGAATGTGAGTGAGAAAGTTGAACGAGTCGCATTGCAGGATGACAATCGATCTATAGTTTATTCTAAAAAGAATTGTCCATTCTGTGCAATGGCGATGGAAGAACTCAAGTTGCGTGGTATACCTTTTGACAAGGTTGATCTCGAAGAAATTGGTAAAACTGCCGCAGAAGTGACGGGTCGAAAGGTAAATACTGTACCACAGATTTACATTGAAGGTCAGTATGTCGGAGGTTACGACGAACTCATGTCACATTTAAACTCTACTAATTCACAAGAATCAGAAGAGTGTCGTGCCTGTGAGGGTTAATGGGAAAGCGAGCATATACAAATTTTCTTCTACTCTCAGATGAAAAATCTAAATCATTTTTAAAACATGCCAGAGGTGGTGATTACGATGGCGGTATTATTAATGAACTAGTCAATACGATTCAGAAGTTGAACAGTCCTACACGAGTTGCACTAGATGTTGGTGCCAGTTATGGTTTTGTCAGCAAAGGACTAAGTCAGATTTTTGATAGAGTTATTGCGTCGGAGGTTGTTCCGAATGTTAGACATGTTCTTGAACAGAACGTAACATATGCTAACATGCCTAATGTTGAGGTACTGGACTTTGGGTTTGGGGATAAAGAAAAAGAAATAGAGATATGGTTTGATCCCCGATATGGTGGTCATGCTTCTGTCTTTAGACAGGAACATTGCAAAGATCATCACATGATCGTATGTCCCATCAAAACCATTGACAGCATGAACTTTGACGTGGTTGATTATATAAAAATAGATGTCGAAGGTTATGAGTTAGAAGTAATCAAGGGTGCAATTGAAACCATCAAGCGGTGTAAACCAATCATCTCGATTGAGGTGTCTCTTAACACATGGCCGCGCTTGCAGTCATCTCATGAATGTGGTATGATATTAGAACAAAATGGGTACGAGTATCACTCGACCGCAGTAAACGATTTTATTTTCATTCCAAAAGAGGAAAACACATGAAAAAGTTAGCAGTCCTACTTGTCGCATCGGTAGTATCTGTCGAAGCAAATGCATGGGGTAGCACAGAACAAGATGTTCTGAAAGGCATTGTCGGTGGTCTTATTGTCAAAGAAGTTTATGACATTCATAAAGATCGACGCCGTGGTTATCCCGTATACAGTTCCGTTTATCATGGAAGTGAGAGTCAGTTTTATTGTCATGACAAAGATGAAGTTGTCTGTGCATACAAACGTGGACGATGGGAACGTCAACAACAAGAACATGCAGAACGAGTCCGAAGAGCATATGAGTGCGGACGTTCTGGCGCGGAGGAGTGTTAATGTCATTACTTGATTTTTCTCAGACATACAAACCATTTCGATACCCTTGGGCAGTCGAACTCTCGAAGAAACACGAAGAGGTTCACTGGATCGAAGACGAAGCGGAGTTAAGTGAAGATGTCCAAGATTGGAGAACCAAACTCACCGAAGACGAAAAAGAGTTTATCACACAGGTGTTGCGATTGTTTACTCAATCGGACGTTCAGGTGGGTGAAAATTATCACGAACTTCTCATCCCTAAATTCAAGAACAACGAAGTGCGTAATATGCTTAGTTCGTTCGCCGGTCGTGAAGCGGTACACCAGAGAGCGTATGCCCTTCTTAATGACACGCTCGGTCTTCCGGACGAAGAGTATCACAAGTTCCTTGAGTACAAGGAGATGGCGGATAAAGTAGACTTCATGAAGGAAGGTGACACGTCTACTCACACAGGTCTTGCACTCGCACTGGCACAGTCAGTATTCAACGAGGGTATGTCTCTGTTCTCTTCATTCGTGATGTTGTTGAACTTCCAACGTTTCGGTAAGATGAAGGGTATGGGTACCATCGTCGAGTGGTCTATTCGTGACGAAACTCTACACGTACAGGGCAATGCAAAGTTATTCCGTACCTTCTGTGATGAACATCCTCGCATCGTCAATGATGAACTCAAAAGCAAGATATATAGTATGGCAAAGAATGCAGTTGATCTAGAAGACAAGTTCATCAATCTTGCATTTAAAGGAAACGAAGTTGAGGGACTCACAAAAGAAGAAGTTCGTCGTTATATACGTCATATCGCTGATCGCCGCTTGTTGCAACTTGGTCTTCGTACTAAGTTTAGACAAAAGGATAATCCTCTCCCTTGGTTGGATTGGGTTCTTAATGGTGCTTCACATGATAACTTCTTCGAAAAACGAGTCACAGAATACTCCGTAGTGGGGATGGAAGGTGATTGGGGTTGGGAAGACCCCGAACCGGAAGTCTGTGGTTTAGATGGGAGAGGTTGTGCGGCATAATGGAATTTGAATATGAATTGGAGTGTTCGGTATGTGACACTAGTTTATCCATAGTTGTAATGAACAGTGAAGAAAAACCCACACATTGTCCTATGTGTGGGTCACCCTCAGAGGGTGAATGGGAGGACTAAATGGCCATCAAACCCATGATGACCATATTCCTTGGTCATGATTGCAATTTAACGGTTTGGAATCCTGCTGATGATTTTATGATCAGTTATGAATTTGAACGTGTTAGTCAGATAAAACATCACAAATCAGAAGATCTTAATTTCGAAAAGGTCTTTAATAAGGTGTTTAATCAATTAGAAAATCGTTATGGTATTAAACCTGAGTTTGATCGAGTCTGGATCAAGCCGGGAAATAACCTTGAATACGTACAAGAAATACAACGTATATTCCCCAATAATCAATTAATATATCTTACTCCACGAGATCACCATGCGGCTCATGCCGCTGGTGCATTCTTTTCTAGTCCATTTGAAAAAGCAGGTATCATTGCTTGGGACGGTGGGGGAGATGTAGGATCGTTTCACTACTATGAATATGATGGTGATTTGCAATACGAATCTACAGAGATGTGTTATGACTTTTCACGTACATATACTGATGTTGGCAATGGGTGTGATAAGTTTCGTAAAACTCGAAGGTTAGACATTGCTGGAAAGTTGATGGGATATTCTGCTTATGGACAGAACCATAGAGACAGAAAGGTGACGCATCGTGTTACTGCATACCTTAAAGAACTCATGTTCACGACGACCACACCTAAGTCACGATTGAACAGAACATATTATACACGAAGAGAATTAAAAACATTTTTTCCTGATAAGTACAAAGAGGGCGACGGCCGATCGTTTCTAGATGGAACACCAGAAGTAGTTGCCTGTTGGGCCGCACAGAAAGCAATGGAAGAAGGATTCATTGAGGTTCTACACGAGAAATATATTGACCGCATACGAGAATTTGGTGGCAATCTGATTCTTACCGGTGGTTCTGCACTCAACGTATTGGTCAATCAAAAAGTACACGAAGAATTTCCCGACATTAATCTATGGGTTCCTTCTGATCCACATGATGGTGGACTGTCCGCTGGCATGATGTTTGTTGAACCGTATTGGGAAAATCGAGACAATAGGAAAGATACAGATGAATTTCGTCCTAGTCGAAGAGACCGTAAATACGAAGGCCCTCATGTTTTTGATTTAGAAAAATTACCCAAGTTCATCAAAGATTATTCTGCAAAAGAAGTCAATCACGATGAGATTGTTGATCTACTCAAGTCGGGCAAGATCATGGGTCTTGTTCAGGGACGTTGTGAAATAGGGCCTCGTGCATTAGGCAATCGTTCTATTATATGTGATCCATCGTTTCCGAACATGAAAGATATCATTAATAAGAACGTTAAGTTCCGTGAGTGGTATCGTCCCTTTGCACCAGTTTGTACTCTCGAAGATGCACCTACGTACTTTGAGGGTGATTACTTTGATAGAATGGACGCCATGCAGTTCGCACCGATTGTTCGAAAAGAATATCGAGAGTCATTATCTGCAATCACACACGTCGATAACACAGCACGGTTACAGACCGTCACCGAAGAATCTAATCCCAACTTCTACTCATTACTCAAGAAGTTTGGGGGCGTGTTACTCAACACATCATTTAATATTCAGAGAAGACCTATACTCAACACAATTAATGATGCACTCTGGTTTCTAGACAACACAGGTTTAGATCATGTTATTGTTGTCGACGATGAAGGCAAACACTGGTTGTTCTAGTGATCGAGATAATTGAAAATCCAAAACGTAAAAGAGATGACACTCTTCTGCTTGTAGTTGGAATTCAAAGACTAGATCCATTAGTACACGAAAGATTGATCGAACGATTGTTGCATGAGTGTCCGTTTGATTACGCAATTTACGAACCGCCTCACAAACCAGAATATGATGAGATTCTGTCTCATGGAATGTTTTGGGGTCATCGAATACAGATTTTCAAACTATGGGATATATTACAAGAGGTTCCGGAAAAATATAAGTTTATTGTTCGGGGGCGTAATGACGTTCGATTTTGTTGGAACAAGACAGAACAGGGTCACTATCGAGAGATTGGTAAAATTTTGGTCGATTCCGTTGACCGATATGAAATGAATGCATTTTGTAGTCGAATGAAAATTGACAAATATTTTAGAGCAGCAAAGAGACGTAATTTTTATTTTCTTGGTGACCTTCTCATGGTTTTCAAAAGGGACACTTTCTTGAATCCCTACGAAAAATGGCTTATCACACCCACCGAAGAACTTTCAAAAGTTCTCGAAGACAAACAAGAAACAACTCATCATGGAGATATTGCCATCCATAAAATGTGGTGGCACAGTTTTACACAAAGACCAATCGCGCTTGAAATGAATATAGATATAATACGAAACGGCGATACGATTGACTTTTATGTGGCACCTTAACGACCAACCATTTGAACCCGACGAAGAGTTCCTCAAACAATATCATGGATTTGTCTATGAGATTACTGAGTTGGCGACTGGTAAGAAATACATCGGTAAGAAAGGGTTCTGGTCTACTCGCAGACTTCCCCCACTTAAAGGTAAGACTCGTAAACGTCTCACAATCAAAGAATCGGACTGGCGCGACTACCACGGGTCTAGTGAAGAGGTTAAACGCCTTGTAGAGGACGGTGGCGCCTTCAGACGGGACATTCTGCGTCTATGTAAGACAAAGGGAGAGTGTTCCTATTACGAAGCAAAGCTTCAATTTGACAACGATGTGTTGTTGAAAGATGAATATTATAACGAATTTATTGGATGTAAGATTCATTCAAAGCATCTAAAATTATAAATAATCCTATAAAATAATTGAGGTCTGGCAGTGTTACGTTTCCAACAGTTTCTAAACGAGGGTGTCGATGATCCCGCAATCTTTAAGGCAGTATTCCTTGCAGGTGGGCCTGGGTCTGGTAAGTCTTTCATCGTAGGTAGAACTGGTCTCCCAGCATTGGGTTATCGAGTAATCAACTCTGACGACGCATTTGAAGCCGGTCTTAGAAAAGCAAAAATGGATATGACCCCCGATAACATCTTCTCTCCGCAGGGTCAAGAGATTCGCGGCCGTGCCAAAAGAATTACCAACCTAAAAAATCTTCGTTCTATGTGGGGTCGTCTTGGTCTTGTCATCGACGGTACTGGTAAGGACACCGACAAAGTCGCATCGCAGATGAATTCACTCAAAGCATTAGGTTATGATTGTGCAATGATTTTTGTCAACACTGATCTTGATACCGCATTGAAACGTAATCGTATGAGAGCACGTACACTCCCCGACGCAGAAGTAGAAAAGTATTGGAAAGAAGTTCAACGCAACATCGGTAAGTTCCAACAGATGTTCGGTAAGGAAAACTTCATTGTCGCTGATAACAGTGAAGGCAAAGACTATAAGCAAGAAACTCTTCGTGCATACAAAGACATTCGTAAGTTTACTGAGAAACCACCAAAGTCGGAAAAGGCAAAGAAGTGGATCGAAAAGATGCGTGACATCAAAAAGTCTGGTGGCCAGACTGATAAACGTAAGAGTAAGATGAAGAGATTTTCAAAGTCCAGACCAAAGTACAAATAATACTTGACACTGTGACTAGATAACTGTATAATGAGCTACAACGCGACAAAGGGAATTAATTATGGCGTTATCAAACAACCTAGCAGTATTTGAGATTTTAGAATTAGCATCTAAGAAGCGTGCTAAGAATGATAAAATCCAAGAATTGAGGAAACACGAAAACAATATGGCTTTGAGAGATGTTCTACAAGGCACATTTGATTCTAGAATTCAGTGGAACCTACCCACTGGGCCAGTACCCTATACACCCTCATCCGCAGAAACTCCCCCAAGCACCCTATCGAAATCGCACATGCAATTCAAATACTTTGTTAAAGGATTGCGTGATAGCGAGAAACTTCTGGGTGTCAAACGAGAAAGAATGTTTATTGACATGCTTGAGTCAATACATCCTCGCGATGCCGAGGTAGTCGTTGCTATGATAAACAAAAAACCGCCCATGAAGGGCATAACAGCAAAACTGGTAAAGGAGGCATTTCCAGATTTAATCGTTGAATAATTTCCCATGTAAAACAATAAGGAGAGTATATGGCAGAAAGCCAGTTAGAAAGACTTAGAAAAGACTCGCGAGAGTTGGGACATTACATTCATAAATTACAAAAAAGGGGGAAGGTAGATATTGCATATAAAGTCGCAAAACGTCAATCGTTTTTAGACACCGCAATATCACAAGCCGAAACTCGACTAAGGGGGTGATCCTTTATCTGGAACTGGCCCTCTAGATTGAGGGCCTTTTTCATTTACTGGAACTACATCTATGCCTACATACGATTTAAGAAACAAATCAACTGGAGAGGTCAAAGAAATGATTCTCTCTATCTCAAAGAAAGAAGAAATGGTGGAATCGGGAGAATGGGAACAAGTGCATCTTGGTGTTGCAGAACTTGTTACTCATACCGGTTCTGTACTGGGTAAAACATCTGGTGATTGGAAAAACAAACTCGACCAAATCAAGAAACAAGCTGGTGGTAACTCTGGTCTTTCCGCTGAGAAGAAAAAGAAGTGGGGATTCGTAGACAATACGATTCATAATTGATGAAGACCAAACAACAACATTCCGAATCGATGAACATTCGCATCGAAGATCTTCGCACAATTGAACCGGTTACCGGTGCACAGAAATATGCATGGCAGTCATGGCGCGAGGGAGACAACCTCGCCATGGTCGGTACTGCGGGTACCGGAAAAACTTTCCTTGCCATGTATCTCGCACTCGAAGAAATCATGGATAAAAGTACGCCTTATGATTCTCTTCGTATCATTCGCAGTGCAGTACCTACAAGAGAGGTTGGATTTCTGCCCGGCACCATCGACGAGAAACTCGATGCATTTACAGGGCCTTATCGCGCTGCAACCTCAGATTTATTTGAGGATGAACGTGCGTATGAAAAACTGGTTCATAATAAATACATACAGTTTGAATCTACCTCATATATAAGAGGTGTGACATTCGATAATAGCATTGTTCTGGTTGATGAGATGCAGAATCTCAACTTCCACGAACTGGACTCTGTGATTACACGTATCGGACATTGTTCTAAAATCATTTTCTGTGGTGATGGAAGACAATCTGATTTTAAACAACAGTCTGATAAGAATGGAATCAACTCCTTCTTGGAAGTGCTTGAACAACTGAAACACTTTACAGTCGTCGAGTTTTCATGGGAGGATATCGTCCGCAGTGGTCTTGTAAGAGACTACATAATGACAAAGGAGTGGATGGGACTATGAGTGACCTATTCGATTTTGGTTTTACTGCTGTCACCGAAGACGAACTCGAAGTAGTACAGTCTACGACCAAAGCAGTAGAAACAACAACAGACACACTAGATAAGTTGTACAACGCAATTGTTCCGTTGCTCAACAATCTAAAACTTAATCCGGAAAAGGACTACATCTATTGGCCCAACCGGTTAGACAAAGTAGAAGCATTTGAAGATCTTCTACAGAAAATTTACAGGGGAGAGTCATGAATCGTGACGCAGTATTTGAACAGTTAAAGATCGACGAAGGAGTCGAACATGAAATTTATTTGGATCATCTTGGGTACCCGACCTTCGGAGTGGGACATCTCGTGCTTGAGTCAGATCCAGAGCACGGAATGCCCGTCGGTACCGTCGTCTCAGACGAGCGCGTTGCAGAGTGCTTTGACAGAGATCTCGATCTGGCTATAAGTGAGTGCGTTGCGCTTTACGGTGCAGACATCTGGGAAGGATTTCCTGGCGAGGTACAAGAGATTCTTGTGAACATGATGTTTAACATGGGTCGTACCCGTCTGAGTAAGTTCAAAAAATTCAATGCCGCACTTGAAGAAGGTGATTGGAGTGAAGCGGCTGTTGAAGGCCGCGACAGTTTATGGTATCGTCAAGTAACGAACCGTGCAGAACGTTTAATGGAGAGAATGGAGAAAGTTTGAATCATGGCGAAGTACAGCCGTTTTGATCCTCGTAATCGAAAGAAAAACCGACACAAAAATCAATATCTAGGTCGAACACAAAAACCAGTTCGTAGAGAATTGACTCAGGACGATCAAGACTTACAACAGTATTACGAGTCGTTTAGAGCAACAAAATAAATGAACAATTGGTTCCGCGAACCAATCTCAGGGCAACCTATTTACGTTAATGAAGATTATGAAATAGATTGGCGCGGGACGATTGGAGTTGGTGATATCTTATATGGTTTAAATGCTGCACACCAGTTGTCGCATTTGTTTAACCATCCTATTAAGATGAACGTCTTCTGGACTCATGGTGAGGATTACAACTACCACTATGAAGATCCAGAGACGATCATTGAACGCAGTGATTATCTGCACCGCCACTATCATCGATGTGACGATGTAACTGTAAATCACATCTTTAATTCCACCGACAAAGACATCGAAAAGAAACGATGGCGAGGATTTGGTCACATTCGCGATCCTCAAAGAGTCTTGTCTTTTCATCACTGGATGTTTCGAAAAGAATTGTGGCATGAAGGAATACCCAAAAAGGTTGTATTCTGGAGACCCACTTTCAATCGTGAAATACCTGCCGGTGGCAAACAATGGAAGATGACTTTTTCTGTCAAGGAATGGGAACGCATCATTCACTTCCTTGAACTCAAGGGTTACAATCTAGTAGAACTTGGTTATCGAACGCCTGTCAACGAAGCGTTGTATCACATTCGTACTGCAAGTTTCTGTGTGTTCTATGACGGAATGTGGCAATACCTTGCAAGAAATCTTTGTAAACCAGTGATCACATTAGGTGGCAGTTCAATATGCATGACTCACAGTCCACAGGGAGTCTGGTTCAAGAAACCACATGATCCAAACAATGACTTCTGGGACTACCTATATAAATTACCAACAAACGAAGATCACCTGAGAAGTCGGGCAGATCGTTACAAAAACAAATTATGGGAATCGTTAAATGTTTCAGATTGACCGTGCAGTGATTGAAGTCAATGGAGGTTGCAACTATTCGTGTTCTATGTGTCCGCAGGATATGCGTACCGGTGGACGGCACAAAGGTTTTCTCAAGAAGATGTCGTTGCAAGAGTTCGAAGATAACGTTGCGGACTGTGCACAACATGGATTGAGAGTCGTTAACCTTGATGGATCAGGTGAGGCAACACTGAATCGTGACTTGCCCAAGTACATTGAGATTTGCAAAAAGTATAACGCAAAGGCATTTATCTTCTCGAATGGACACAACATGGAAGGTCAGTTCATGATGGACTGTGTCGATGCGGGTCTGGACTTCTACCGATTCTCTTGGATTGGATCAAACCCTGAGAAGTACAATGAGTGGATGTACAATCGTATCGGGGGTGACTACGGTTCTACATGGGACAAAGTACGTGCCATGAAAGAGTACGTCGATCTTGTTGAGTCAGACTGTGTCGTCGCCACATATCATCTCATGACCGAAACTGATCCAGAGAAACGAGAGAAAGAATTACAAGCATACCAGAACATTGTCAACACACTAGGTGTCAAGACAGAGATATGGACGATGCACAATTGGTCGGGTGTATACAAACCCGTCGAAGATAGAAAAGGAGCAAAGAAAACCTGTGGAAGACCTTTCAGTCCAGATCTTGTTATTCGCGCTGGTGGTCTTGATGGCAAGCGTGGTGCTGTTCATCCCTGTTGTCAAGTACTTGGAAGAGATGAGGAAGGAATCCTCGGATACACTAGCGAAAACACCGTGGAAGAAATCTGGTTCGGTGAAGAATACGAGAAACTCCGACAACAACACAGAGATGGAGATTATCCGTCATTCTGCCGCGATTGTGACTTCCTTGTCGATGATCCAGAGGTTCTAGTCTGGACGAATCACGAACGTGATCTACACAAGATGCACGGTACAGAATTCGATCTGGAAGACTACAGATGAAACCCGAAGTATGGATGATACAGATTCCGGACAATCCGATATCAATGTATTATCGAGGACGTGTTGAAAAGTCGTGGCGAGAATACAATCTCAAATTTTTCAATGCTATCACTCCAGAAAATAATACTAAGGATTACTTGAACTTTGGAAAGAAACGTGATAAGATAGAGTTTACACCGACTGAAAAAGCAGTTTGGTATAGTCACGTTGAGTTATGGGCAAAGGCGAGAACTAAACCCATTCTAATCATAGAACATGACGCAATGTTATATGAACCAATACCAGATGACATATGGGAATCTGATATGGCATGTATTGGACACTGTTACAGAAACGGAGAAAGAAAGACTTTGGCAGGTCTATCTTATTATCTTACTCCGAAGGTTGCACGAAATATGGTCGCGGGTGTTAAACAAACAAAGAACATTACGTGGAACTCTGACGCCACCATATATAGAACGTGCAAACAAAAAGGCATCTTTAGTCGCGATTTGGTAGGACAAATCAAAAACGACACTATCGGAACAACAATTGAGCATCTATATCAATGAAAAGATTAATTTATCAGGTTTGTCTTGGTGAAGCAAAGGACTCCAAACTGTATAAACATTGTATAAACAGTGTTACGGAGTATTGCAAAAGACATAATATCAACCACGTGGTTCAACGACAACCTCTTCTGCGGGTCAACCCAGATCCTTTCATGTCGAATCGCAGTGATGCATCGTGGAGAAAACATGGCGGGTTTCTCCCTATCTATGAGAAAGAAAATGCATTTGACCTTTTAGGTGACTACGATCAGATTGCCATAATCGATGCAGATATCTTTATTCGTGAGGACGCACCGAACATCTTCGAAGACTTTGGTGATACTCATGCATTTGGTGCAGTGTGTGAACGTGAGATGCCTATTACCGAAGCATACAAAGGTAAGATTACCAATTACTCTATGATGCAGTATGGTCAACTACAGTCCAACCGTACAGACTTCAAACCCAACAATCTTGGATTCGAATTCTTTAACATGGGATTGATACTTCTCAATAGTAAAAGATTCAAGGAGTATTTAAGAGGACAGACTGCTGAACAGTTCATTCGACGTGGGGAATTCATGGACTTTGTAAATGGGAAAGGCCCGTGGAAATGGAGTACTGATCAGACTCTCTTAAATTTCTTTTTGAAAAAGTATAAGGTTCCCACTAAACACCTTGATTGGAAATGGAACGGGTTGTATACTGCCAACACAAAGATCGATGAGTGTCATTTTGTGCATTTTTTCTTAAAAGATTTATTGCCTTCTCGTGGTGAAAACGTCGAGGAGTTGATGAAACTAATATGAATTACGAAGAAAAAACACAAAGGTATGCTACATGGGGTGACAAGTATCTTCAACACACCGATGTGTTATATTCCATACAGTATGAGGACACGTTTAAACCTATAAACGTTCAATTGTGTTTGTGTGAAGTCTGTGATAGCGACTGTCCGTTCTGTTCCGTTGCTGCTCGACCACTCAAGAGTTATATCCCTTGGGAAAAACTCAAGAAGATGCTGGTCGACTTTCGTGAGTTGGGTGCAAAGGCGTTAGAGATTACCGGTGGTGGTAATCCGTTACTTTACCGCGATCGTGAGGCAAAAAGGGACATCAACGATGTGATCATGTTTGCCTCTGCATTGGGTTACGACATCGGCATCATCACTAACACAGAGAAACTTGAACGACATTTGATACCTGAAGTATATCCTCGCATTAACTGGATTCGTGTGTCTCTGATTAAACTGGACGAAGGTAAGGAACCCACGGATTATGATTTCGGTTCTTTCCCCCGCGAGAGACTCGCTCTTAGTTACATCATCTACGATGGTACCGGTGATGCACCAGACGAACTGTCTCGCACTAATAAAATCTATGAAGGTACAACACCCGAATCGATTGAGAAGATTGCGGAGTTAATCAAACTCAACCCTGAACTCAAGTTCTGTCGCATTGGTGGCAATGCATTGGTAGAAAACTATCAGATCGAGGTTCAGAAGAGGTGGCGCGAAACAATTCAACGTCTCGACGCATTCGACAAGTTTTTTATCAAGGACGTATGGGATAACTGCAAACCTTATGACGAAGGGTGTTATGTTGGGTTGACACGTCCATACATTGCGCCACATCCAGATGGTGGTGATTATCAGGTCTATGTCTGCACAAGTCATGTACTGGAGAAAAGAACCTATGACATGGATTTTTCTCTTGGAAGTATTGACAATGTGAAAGAGATATGGGATAATGCTAATCTAAACTATGCCAAAACTGGCGTACCTTATGAGATTCGTGGTGCGGGAGATGGTGGTTGGAAAGATGCTTGTCCAAGTTGTTTCTACTTCAACAACAACAAACTCCTACACACGGTCGCCCAACAAATGGATATTGATGACCGGAACTTTGCATGACAGAATATGATGAGAGTTACTACACGACAGGTAATTACGAAGACTACTTAGATCGCAGACCGGAGTTCGATGAACTCGCTTCAGAGTTGTACAGTCTGTTAACAAGTCTAGACCACATGGATGGCCCTATTCTCGACTTTGGATGTGCGGTCGGTATGCTCCTTGATGCATTCCGTGATCTAGGTATCGATGGTGAGGGTGTGGAGATCTCTGAGTGGGCCCGACAAGAGGCACAAGACAGGGGTCATACCGTACATGAAGAGTTACCGGATAGTCACTACTATCCTGTCACGTTCGCACTTGATGTACTGGAACACATGGAAGAGGATCAACTCGAAGAGTTTCTCTACAGTCTAAACACCAAGGTTCTGGTATTTCGTGTTCCCACTGTGGTCGATGGTGATGACTACCATATTGAACAGGCACGACTTGATCCAACACACAAGATTCGTTGGACAGAAGAAGAGTGGAATTACGAGATTGAACAACACTGTTATTTTGTTTTACCGTTGATGTTGCCTAATATCTACTGTGCAGACGGAGCATATTGCGGTCTCGCATTTAAGTTATGATACATCCTAGTGCAATTATAGAATGTGAGGTCTTTGAGTTAGGGGAAAACTGTTACATCGGCCCCAACTGTAAGATCACGTGTAAGGAATTTAGGGCAGGAGATTATCTCTGGATGCCCGCAGACGTGGAGATAGGACGTGGAGGTTGCAATGGCCCTGACAGTATTGTGCACATTGGGCATTCTGTGGGCATCTTTGAAGGGACTGTCATTAATCCTTCAAGTAGGGTCACGATTGGTGATTGTGTTGGTATCGGTGCTGATTGTCTGTTATGGACTCATGGCGCTTGGTGTAATCCACTCGATGGTTTTCCCTTCAGTTTTGCCCCTGTTACCATAGGGAGTAACGTCTGGTTACCCGCAAGATCCATCATGTTGCCTGGCACCAATGTCGGTGACAACTGTGTGATTGGTACAGGATCAGTTATCACCAAAGATATTCCGTCTGGATCACTCGCAATGGGTTCTCCATGTAAGGTAGTCAAAGAAAACGAATATCCCAAGAATCTAACCATCGAGGAAAAGAAAAGAATACTTCAGGACATTGCCAACCGATGGAAAGAACAATTGCCCCACAAAGGGGTGTCTGCAAATGTTTGGGTTGGTGAGGGCACTATTGTAGTGAATGGTAAGACAACGTTTGACTGTTTGAACTACGAGATCATTGGAGATCAAAACGAACTTACCGAAGATCTACGAGACTTTCTACGTCGACATGGCATACGCATATATAACGGACAACCATTTAAATCATTGAAACCAAATTATGAATCTAGTATTGAGTCCTCACCCCGATGACGCAGAATACTCTGTCTCAGGAACAATTCTAAAAAGTAACGATTACTGGAAGGTGGTCACTCTGTCGTCTGGTGGTGATAACGACGATACGACTAGTCATTCGCGATTAGACGAAAGCGAAGAGTTCTGGTCTGACATGGGCAATGTCTGCCACATTGGCATGAACTCTAAAACAATTGATCAATACCGTGACTATGAGTTGGTCGCAATCATTGACGATCTATTGGACAATGTTGACACAATCTATGTGCCACCACTTGAAGACAATCATTTCGAACATCGTCGAATCAGTGAAGCGGCACGTGCCGCAACACGGGGTAAACCAATAACCCTCATTGAATACTATACCCCGTCTACACGGTCGACATGGGTGCCTAATCTATTTGTCGATATTGATGAGTACATGTATGAGAAGGATTATAACCTTCATTTGTATTTCAGGTCACAGAACGATCGGTTCTATTTTCGTGAAGAGAATATCGAGATCTTTCATGAAGATTACTTCTGCCGTTTGCGTGGACTAGATAAGGTCGAGAAATTTAGAGTGGAGTATCAATTCAAGTGAAAATCATTTGTCATCGTGGCAATCTAAACGGCCCGAATCCCATGACCGAAAACCATCCGATGCAGATCGATAAGTGCATCGAGAAGGGGTATGACGTAGAGATAGATTTGTGGGCAGGTGATGGACTCTGGTTAGGACATGACGGGCCCGAGTATCCTATAACCAAGGAGTGGTTGACATTTCGCCAACGCAATTTGTGGGTTCATTGTAAAAACATCGAGGCGGTGATGTTTTTACGTGAACGTGCGCCACACATACATTGGTTCTGGCATCAAGAGGATGACTACACGTTGACATCACATGGTTGGGTTTGGGCATACCCGAACAAACCGGTACCCGAATCATCGTCTCGTTCAGTCTGTGTTATGCCTGAGATATATAACTCCGACGTGAGTAACTTCCAAGCAGTATGTACAGATTATCCGGAGAGATA
>Ga0102963_1000085_pt1 | contig 36464 bp, 47 predicted proteins | sample SalPon2_C_H2O_MG_2_FD_84522 | JGI IMG/M metagenome (GOLD analysis project Ga0102963, IMG submission 84522) | Salt pond water microbial communities from South San Francisco under conditions of wetland restoration - Salt Pond MetaG SF2_C_H2O_MG | ecosystem: Environmental > Aquatic > Non-marine... | reverse complement strand
TTAGATTTATTAGACAACTATAAAACTAAGATTGGTACAGTTAACAACAAAGAATCAAAAAGTCTATATATTAATCTATGTGCGTGGGGAGAATTAGAAGAATTAGACGATACTTTAAATTACGAATATTTTTTAAGTAATTTAAGAAAAAAAATAAAACAAAAATTAAACAACAATCTCGATCAAGATTTATACTACAATAACAAATACATTGTAGATTTAGATATGAGAACTTCAGGACTATCAGTAGAAAAAAGAAGTTTTATGTCCTGTGAAATAACACTCTATCAAAAAAAACATTATCCATTAAACAAACCAAAAATTATGGATAGTACTAAAAGTATTATTTATGATGTCGTGAATAATTGTTTGGAAAACAATTCTGTTTTTACTTTCCATAAGAGAAAAAAGTAATTTTTTTAACATAGTGATATATTTATAATTAAAGTATATCATTATTATGGAAATATTAAAAAAGAATGAGATAAAGAAGAAAGGTATTCTTATTGAATATGACGCAGGATACATTTCTCCAAAAGATAATCGACACTTTATTAGTGAAATGACTAAACTATCAAAAGGGGAACCTATAATAGAGGAACCTTTGATAGTTTATGCGGTTATGCAAAAATATGGGGTAGAAAACAGAAATGAAAGAGTATACCCTGAAGCGATACTTAGAAGAGAGGCGGAAAACTACCTTAAACTTATTAAAGAAAAAAGAGCGTTAGGTGAGGCGGATCATCCAGAATCATCTATTGTCGCAGTAAGTAGAATTTCTCATAATGTGGTAGACCTTTGGTGGGAAGGTAATGTACTTATGGGTAAGTTAGAAATCATTATGTCACCAGGATTCGTAAATCAAGGAATCATATCTTGTGAAGGTGACAGAGTAGCGAATTATTTAAGAAAAGGTTTAAAGATTGGTGTATCATCAAGAGGTGTAGGTTCTTTGGAAAAAGAAGGTGGTAAGAATATGGTACAAGATGACTTTGAGTTAATTTGTTGGGATATTGTTACCTCACCATCTACACCGGGATCTTGGATTTATAGTGAGGAACCATCTAGAGAACAACAGATGTCTGAGTCTAATACTAAGAAAGAAGATTCTATCCTTAAAGATAATTTAAATAATTTTTTACTTGATTAGTAAAATAATTAACACTTTTCGAAAATATAACATATTTATTAAGAAATGCGCTATATAGTGCACAAATAATAATTAATAACAATTAAAAAAACAAAAAGTAAAATGGCTGAAAAAAAGAAATCAATCATCGAAGAGGCTTTACTAGAAGCAAAGTCTTTAGAGGATGCCTTAAAAGCCAATACGAAAGAAATGCTTGCGGCACATATGTCCAAGGAATTTGAAAGTATCGTTGAGTCATCTTTGAAAGAGGAAGATGAAGAAGAAAAAGAAGAAGAAGTCTCTGAACAAAAAGAAGAGATGGATTTAGAAATGGACGATGCAAAAGTTGAAGGGTCCGATGATGAAGAAGAAGACGTTTTAGATCTTGAAGATGAAGAATCTGATGAGGTGGAAGACATCGAATTAGATTTAGATGCTGAAGTATCTGATGAAGAGTCTGATGACATTGAACTTGACTTAGACACTGATCTAGACTTAGATGCTGGTGAAGGTGAAGAAGGAGAGGAAATGGAAATGGAGTTAGATTTGGAATTACCTTCTATGGATATGGGAGGAGAAGAAGTAATGGACTTAACAGGTGCGTCTGATGACGAAGTTGTTAAAGTTTTCAAAAAACTCTCTGACGATGATGAAGTAGAAGTTGTAAAAGATGCGGATGGTATCCATCTAACAGACAATGAAACGGGAGCAGAGTATTACATTAAGGAATCTATGGATGAAATGAAAGATTCTATGAACGAAAAAGAGTATTGCGCTGAAGGAAATTGTGGTTCTATGTACGAAGAAGAAGATCCTGAAAATATGGATGAAGTAATGTACGAGATAGAATTAGACGAAGATTCTGACATGATGGAAATGTTTAAAGAAATGGATGACATGAAAGAAGGTCACTATGAAGAAGGTTACCACATGAAAGAAGAAGACGTAGAAGAAGGTGCTTACATCGATGAGGAAGAAGAGAAACTAGAAGAAGACAAACTACAAAGACACAGAAAGTTCGCTGGTAAACAAAGATACAGTGGGGCGAAAGTGGGTAGAAGAGACGAATCTAGAAAACTTCGTAAACCTTTAGTGAATAGAAAACCAAAATCATCTACAGTTTCTGAAACTAAGATAATGAAAGAATACAAAGAGTTAAAATCTAAAAACGAAGAGTATAAGAAAGCACTTAATGTATTCAAAGACAAACTTAATGAGGTGGCTTTGTTCAACACTAACTTAGCATATGTGAATAGAATCTTCACTGAGCATTCGACAACGAAAAAAGAAAAAATGGATATCCTTAAAAGGTTTGACAATGCTGAGTCGATCAAAGAGTCTAAGAACATATACAAAACAATTAAGACTGAGTTGGATAATAAGAAACCAATTAACGAGTCTGTACAAAAGAAAGTTAATAAGACTATAGAGTCTTCAAAGTCGCAAAATCTAAATGAGTCTACTGCATATGTAGATCCACAGATATCTGCGATTAAAGATTTAATGAGAAGAATCTCATAAAAATAATAAAATAACAAAAATTAAAAAAATAACAAAAAAATGGGACATTTGTTAAATTCAGGTGAAGTCGGAAACATCGGACTAGAGCACCTAAAGCAAATCAGATCTAAAACTATTTCTAAGTGGAACCAATTAGGTTTCCTTGAAGGGTTAAAAGGTCACGTAAAAGAGAACATCGCACAATTGTACGAAAACCAAGCGTCTTCATTACTTAACGAATCTACTGATGCAGGTTCGTCAGGTTCATTCGAGACAGTGGTATTCCCAATTGTACGAAGAGTATTCTCAAAATTATTGGCTAATGACATCGTATCGGTACAAGCGATGAACATGCCAATCGGAAAATTATTCTACTTTGTACCTAAAACATCATCTACACAAGTTCCTTTGAACGGTAAAGATGGTGCAGCTAACGGATCACTACCAGAATGTGTAATTTCTGGATGTAACGAAGATACAGTTATCACTCCATTCTTAGAGAAGTCACTATATGACTTATTCTATAATGATGGACTATATGACGCATCTAAAGGTAAGAAAATCGTATTTGCAGGAGCAGGTTTCTATGGTGTTACACTTAACGCTAATGGCGAAAAAGTTAATACTGCATTAACTGCACAACCTTTAGCCGCTGATGGTTCATTCAGAAGTGTTAAAATGTGTGTAACTGGATTCTCTTCTACTAACGCAGGTAGATTAACAGGACCAGACGGAAATGAAATGGATACTGAAACTTTCTTAGCTTCTTTATCAGTAGTTTCTACACCAGCAATCGTTGATGGTGATGGAAATGAAATTATCGCAGCAGGTGGTACAGTACCATTCAGAGTAGTAACACAGAAATACGGAAGAGGTATCGTTGATTATGGTGATATCTGTACTCCTGATGGATGTTTACTAATCGAATTGGATCTTACACACCCAGCTTGTATCGATTGTTCTTCAGCTAACTTTGATGGATATGTTGGAGCGTCTACAGCATCTACATTTACAGGATTGACTGTAGCTTGGGAAAGATACGAATCTTTAGAATTCGCAACTGAAATGGGAGAAGTTTCTTTCGAACTAGATGAGGTTGTGGTTTCTGTAACAGAAAGAAAACTAAGAGCTACTTGGTCACCAGAATTGGCACAAGACGTTAGTGCATTCCATAACATTGATGCAGAAGCAGAACTTACGGCATTATTGTCTGAGCAAGTTGCAGCGGAAATCGATAGAGAGATCCTAAGAGACTTGAGAGTTGGTTCAGCTTGGCAATTGAGATGGGATTACAACGGATGGAAGAGAGCAAATAACGGTGGTGGATTCAACGCATACACTCAAAAAGAGTGGAATCAGACGTTGATTACTAAAATCAATCAAATCTCTGCGCAAATCCATAAATCTACTCTAAGAGGTGGTGCTAACTTCATCGTTGTTTCGTCTGAAGTTTCTGCTATCTTTGATGATTTAGAATACTTCCACGTATCTAACGCATCTCCAGAGCAAGATCAATACAATATGGGTATTGAGAAAATTGGTTCATTAGGTGGACGCTATACTGTATATCGTGATCCATATGCACCAGCTAACTCAATCATCATTGGACACAAAGGAAAATCATTGTTGGATACTGGGTACATTTACGCACCTTACGTACCTCTACAATTGACTCCTACGTTACAAAACCCATTCAACTTCGCACCAACGAAGGGTATCATGACTAGATACGCTAAGAAAATGGTTAACAACCGTTTCTATGGTGTGGTTACAGTTGATGGAGTTCAAACATTCGATATAAACGAATTGAGATAATCAATTTAAAGATTGGATATAAAAAGGGTAGATTTTTTCTACCCTTTTTTTGTTTTATAACATATTTATTATTATATTAGCAACGAATATGAGAATCAAAAAGAAACACGTATTATTGGAGTCTTTATTAATAGATGTCACAAATGAATTTGATGCAACTGAAAAAAGAATATTTAAGATGATGTATAATCATTATGGTGACCCAATGAAAGATGATGAGGAAGGTAAGAAACCATTCAATCAATGGAATGTGGCGGCATGGTTAATAGAGAGTTTAGAAATTCCATATGATATGGCATATGAATTAACAAAAACCTATTTTTGGAATTATAATAAACTTTTTAGTGAAGTCAGTTCTCTTAGGAAGAGGATACCTTCCGCAGAATTATTTAATGAACATAGTAGAAAATTAATTAGTTTATTTAAAGATAGTTTATCCAATGATTCATATGGTGAAATAAAAATTAATTTTGATAGGGATACGGCTATAGACGATATAAGAAATATTAATTTTTGGGATACTTATAGAGGTTTTACTTTATATTTACCTTTTACCAGTAGAGATAATAATGGTAGATATGTGTATGGTGACGATAGTGATGGAAGACATTTAACCATAGATGTGAATTTTCATACATTAGATAAGGAAGGTAATATTGTTGATGATTATATTAAGGATGAAGACTATAGAGAAAAAGTTGATAACGAAAAATTTAGAGTTGTCGTAAAATATACGTTAGGTGATATAACGGATAGAAAAGGAAGTGATAGAGGAGTTAAACTAATGGAGTTTGATGTACCATATCCTAAACCATTGTCTTTAAAAACATATACAGAGATGATAAACCTAATTTTAGGTGATGTCATTAAAAAGGTGGAATCAATTACATTCAAACTACCATCTCACTTAGAGGGTTTTGGTGAATCTAGTGGAGATTCTCAACTTGATTGACAATATTAAACTTTAATGTGTTTGTATACGTCTTAACTAACTGGTTAGACGTTAATTTAATATCTATATAATATTCATTAGGGATCATCCAAGAAGTATCTAATATGAAATAGTTTTTAAGGAATGACCTATTTACATCAGTCCAATCAATAACATTAACTTCAGTATTACCTTCTCTAATCCATAATCTATATTGTAATCCATCAATTACAGATGTTTCATTTACAGAATAAGGTATTCTGGCGTTAACAAACACTTTTCTTTGATCCCCTCTCTTTATTTTTTCATCTCTTCTAATACCACTTAAATTAACTGTGTATTCTATAGGTAAAGATTCTGAATCACCAAAGTTATAATATTCTGTATCATCTTTAATTTCAAATTGTAGAGTAACATCTGGGCGATTAATTCCGTTTATTACAATATCTGACCAAGTATCTGTAAATATTGTACAATCTGAAGATGTAATAGGTACAAATAATTCTATATAATATACACCTTTAGTTTGTTGTACTACATCATTACTAGTAAATGAAGAGAATATTGCACCATTACCATCATTAACTACTACAGATGGTTTAGAATCTAAATTAGTGGGTTCTCCACCTAGATTAGTGTATAAGTATAGTCTATTAGTCTTTCCTCTATAAAAGTTCTTCCTGTCGTCTCTAATAGGGTTATTATAAGATGTTTCTACAAATGGTTCGTAGTATGTTTGTGTATGTCTTGTAAAGAACCCAACATACTGTGAAGGTACAACTTCTTTGGTTTCCAAATCTCTTTCAAACGCAATACCATATCCATAGTTTGTTGTCCCTCCAGTAATTAAACTATTCACTTCATCAGTAATATCCATTTCTATATTTTCATTACCTTTATCAAAATGTTGTGTTGTTACTGTAATACCTGAAGGTGACCCAGAATAAACACCTGATTCATCCCAAGGATCGGTGGTAGTTGCATTAATCCAATTACTCGCAGATTCTACAAATGTAATATCATCACTAGGGTGTATTCCTGTGAATTGTTGATAATCGTATCCACACCCCTCATCCCATAATTTATTCACCCTAAATAAAACTAAATCAAAAGAAGAAGTTCTTTGTTTACCATCTAATAATTTTTGCGCTTGTAAATCTCTATCAAAGAATGAACTATTTGTCATTCTTAAAGTATGTGTAACATTAGATAAATCACCTAATTCACCATTATTATATTTTTCTTGTAAATCTGAAACGTCAAAGTATAAAAGATGTCTTGTATAATCTTCTTGATTTTCTTTACCCCCATAATATAATTCCGCAATAGGGTTTCTACCTGTATTTATTAGGGTTCCGAATATAATTGTATTGTTTTTATCTATGTAAGTTCTAGTTACCATACCTTTTTATAAATAAATATCTTAATAAAAAAAATAATTTAATGTATAAACAACCATTAACGTGTTTGTGTGTTATTATTATTCTCTTTTCTTGGTGAAGTACCAATTGTTCTAATATCATTATTAAGTATAGTACTTAGTTCAAAACCTAAAACATTTTTTTTTACGGTACTTGGATCCGCCTCTTTTCCGTGATATGGATGAACGTGTGATTTAACATATTTCTTAACTAATTCTAAGAATTCTACTAACTTATCACCATATACTAATGGGTGTGCTTCTTTATTTATTTTCTCTTGTTCCTCATCAGTTATCAATCCTTTAGGATCAGTCAAATTAAAACTGTTACCATCATGACTTAATAAATTAATTTTGTTTGCAACCACATTAATAACACTACTTTTACTACCAGTATTTTTTTCTAACCTAACAGTCTTAATAGTCTTTTTTGGTCCAGGTATTGGTGTACTGGTAAAAACAGATATGTTACCACTTACATTTGGTAAGGTATTTAGATAATCTTTTGCAGTAGATTTTATTTTCCACTTTGTACCCTTATTTGCATCAACGAATGTTTTTACCGCAGTTAATGCTAAATCTCTAGATTGCGAACCAACAAAAGAACTCTCATCTTCAAAAGAAGTTTTAAGTGTATTAGATTTAATATCATAAACCCTAATAAATACTTCAGTTCTATTAATATCACTTTCTCTATATCTGCTCTCTTCTAAATCACCTGATAATATGACACCACTATTAGTTATAGTATTTATTTCCACAATCACAAGGGTGTCGGGTATAGGTATGATGTTAGTTTGTATCACTTTATCCTCAACAACCCTTTTTAATTTTTCGTTACCATATTTTAGTTGGATATACCCTAAATTTTTATCGTTATATTTCCTAGGATCACTTTCTAAAGTTTTACCAACCCTTAACCACATTTCTCTATCTTTTTGTATGATATCAGTATTATATCTACCTTGTAGTACAATATCTTCATCATCACCATATGTTCCTGGTTCTACTTTAGGATCACTTAATTTTATATAACCATTAGGTAATATAGATAAGGCAGAATTATATTGTTCCTCATTTAAATTTGTTGGTTGTGTAATTAGTGGTCCAATCCAAAACCTAGTGTTTTTGAATGACGATGTTGGTGAGGAATCGTTATATTCGTATTGAAACACAAATACACATTCACCTACTTTTGGTAACGTCACTAAGTACTTCGGTAATAGTGGTACACAATCAATAAGGTCTGAATCACCTTCAGTATCGATACCAGTAATCCTCACTTTTATTCTACCTGATTTAGTGTTATCAATAATCGATCTTACCTCACCGACTTTAATTATTGGTATGGTATTGATATTAGTGCTATCATTATAATAATTACCCATTATTCTTCTCCTTTATATCTTTTAGTTAAAATAGTATTACCCAACAAATATTCTTTTTCAACCAACTCTAATTTTTCAGATAATAATATTATTTTTTCCTTTATACTTTTTTGTTGGTACGTGAGTTCCTCTAATTGCATTTTTATTGATGCATTACTCATATTTTTCCAATCTACTGCATTAATTTCCATACACTATCTTATAATACCTTCACCCTTAATTATATCTATAGTCGTTCCAACAACTACTATTGGTCCACCTGCGTTACCACCAGATGCCTGTATAGGTGTACCTGGAGGTATCGCCACTTCAATCTTCGCCTTAGTTAAAAGAGCATTTAAAATTTCTTCGACTCTAATTGTTTCCATTTTTAATTCAATATTTTCCGCACCGCTAGGTAAGGGACCTATATCTATTCCTATCTCCTTTTTTCTTTCTATTATTTTAGATGCGATATCTATTGCACTTAAACCTTCTCTAAATTTAGAACCTATTAAAATTTCTTGTTTACTTATAGGTTGTAAAGGTGTAGATGGTTTAAATAAATTTTTAAACAAATTTCTAATTGTACTAATTGTAGTATTAAAATTGGTTGCCATAATATTTTATTTTAAAAATCACAAAATCTATTTTTTCTATTAAATTGTAAATTAACATTATTTAATGAATCTAAATTTACCTTATCTGTGAACCCTCTAGCAGTATCAACAACACCTTCTACTTTACCAAATAAATTGTTCACATTTTCAATCTGTTCGTTTACAAATCCAGGTAATAAACTTAGTCTAGATTTTAGTAGGTTGATGTTTTTTTCTTTTATTTTCTTAGTTAATACACACAATATTAATTGTTTTAAACTTTTTATAACTAAAGGTAGTAAATAATCGTAAATTAATCTTCGGATAATTTCACTTATAATATCTCTAATTATACACTCATATTCTTTAAGTATTTTTTTAACAGATATTTCAGTAATAGGTTTACTATTAACTAAATAATAGAATAAATTTAACATTAATAAATTCTTAGGTGATAATACTAATTTAGTTAAAGCAATTTGTAGTGAGGTGATAAAATTAGATAAGAACTCACCTGACGCACCATCCTTATCTAAGTTTTTTACATTTTCAATAGATTCTTTAACCAAATCATCAATCGCTTTAGTATATGTATTTATTTTTTCTTCTAAATTAGAAGAATTTTTTAAACCATCATTAATATTTTTTAATGTGTCAAATGAGATACTACTAGTTTCTTTACCACAACACTTTTCAAATTTTTTTACTCCAGATTTTTTCTCTTTAACTTTTTCTTTAATATTGGATAATTGTTTACTATCGAAAGTATAAAAACTTTCATCGAATTCAATTTCAGGATTATCAATACCTCCATCAATATAATCATCAATTGAATTTTCTAACTCAACCAATTTATTTAAACATGCATCAGGTAATTTTATTTTATTAGTTAAAGTACCATATAAGAGATCAATCACATTTGGTATGGTTTTGTCTACATCGAATAATGGTTGTTGACTATTAAAATAGTCTACTAATAATGTGATTAATGTTTTATTTTGATAATTACTATTTAAAACTCTAATGTTAAATACTCTAGGTCTAGGTTCTATATTTTGATACTCCACAGTACCATCATTTTGAGTGTAAGCAATAGGACTGTTTTCATAATAACGGACTTCTAAAATCTCTTTTCCATTTGTAGGGTTAGACCATATTAAAGGATTTCCGTTTTCCTGTATAACTTCCCATAAAAATGCATTGATATCATTAGACGAATCCCCATCATAAAATAACTTACCTATTTCGGTATTTGGATTTGCGGCGAATAAACATGATAAGTCTAATTTATTAACTTCAATATTTAAACCAACGCCTTCAACACCACTTGATGGTTGGATTTGAAATAACCATTCAGGTATTTTAGGTTCTATTTTACAAGCATAACAACTTTTTATCGATTCAATAAAATTAACTGATAAATCTTCAGAGAGAGGTTGTAATTGTTCTACTAGCCAGTTTATTAACTGCATCCTCATCTCATCAAAGTTTATTCCTGAAACTAATGCTAAAACATCTGCGAGTAAATCAATTACTTTTTGACTAGGATTTAAATCGGGAACTTCAGGTATTAAATTAGGTATACTTAAATCTGGTAAATTATTACAAACAGTTTTATTTAAATTTATTAACTCGAATATCTCCCTCTTCGCATCCGCAAAAATATCTTTTGGTTCACATACAACATTTCTAAATTTATCACTCATAACTTTTTAATCTATGTCGTACTCAGTATTCTTATTGTTAGCCTTTTCTTTAAATAATTCTCTAAGTATGTTTTTATCTTCTTCTGTTATACTATTATCAGTATTACTTTGTGTATCATCTGATTTAGTGCCTAATATTTGAGTCTGTAATTTTGCTAAGGCAATTTTTTTATCTACAGTACTTTCTAAAATTTTAATAGTTTCATTGTTGACTTTACCTATTTGATATTCATCGTTAGTATCCTCTATCTCCGCCCTCGTTTTTCTTTCATTTAATTCCTTACGAGCATTATTCATAATGTTATTACAATCATTATAAATTTCTTGCATTAATTCTTGAAGACTATTTTTATCTAAATTTATTTTAGTTTTTTTAGGTCTTGCCATAACATGTGTTTTATTATAAATATCTTTTCTTTATTTTTTTATAATAAATCGTTATCTATTTTATCATTTTTAATTAACACATACATCTTTTTAAATCTCCTCATACCAACTCTAATATCTTTAGTAGTTAAATCGGTTATTTCTCGTATGTAAGATAAAATTAAATTCTTGTTATATTTGTTACCACTACCTACTTGTTCAAAAATAGTTTCCCAATTATCTAAAATCTTAGTTAATGCATCACCAACCCTAAGTTCAGTTTCTGATAATTTACTATGTTGTAATTCTGCCTTAATACTTGCGGATATCTCCTCAATGAAATTATCTAATTGCATCTTTTGATCATCTATATTATAGATTTGATCATCCATAGTTTCTACAGTTCTATAGACATCTTCATAAGAAACATCAGATTTCATCTTCTTATCATCTTTGATCAGTTGACCTAAAAGATAATGTTTACAAATAGTACCAAAATAAGAATACGCTTTTTTATTCTTATCTGGTTTAAAGTTATGCATTTTAGTAATTAGGAATGACAATGTATCTGCATGTACATCTTCATATTCGTATTCTTTTCTGTATAACTTATACCTTCTTATGATGGACTCAACCATCTTGTTTATCGGGTCTTTTAGAAATTCATTATAAATTTTATTTCTTTCACTATATGACTCACTTGTTAAAAACTTAACTACTGCTTCCTCTTGGTCTGGACCAAAATATAAATTTGTTGTTCTCTTTCGACCCCTTTTTTTGGGTTCTTCAGACATTACAACTTATTTATACTTCATATGTTATTTCTCTATCTTCAGTGAAAAAATATTCTTTCTTTGCTTTGTTTACCCAAAACTTACTTTCTAATACATCGATTGTTGACTTATATTCTACGAATAACGAACCTTCTCTATTGTTAGTATGTTTATAACCCAATTTAGGTATAACCATAATAGGGATAGATAAATAAGACATTCTTAATAAGAATTCATAAGTAAATGTAAGTTTCATATGTGATTTTAAACCACCATTCTCTAAGAAAGTATCTCTTTTGACAATCATACCATCAAAGTTAAAGTTTTGAACTCTTAGTAATGTATTATTATCTAATCTACCAATTTCTTCTGAGAAATCTTTAGCCCATACACTTTCATTAGTAAATGAAATAAATTTACCATTCTCATCAGTTTCATAAACAATAGGTAAGAATACTCCCACTTCTGGGTATGCATTAATATATTCTACACCATTTTTAATCCATATTGGGGATACCTCATCATCGTACTCAACAAAAGTGAAATAGTCACCTGTACTTTTTTCTACCCCATAATTAATCTGTGATTGGAAATCATATTTTCCTGTTTCGTTTTCAATAATTTTAGTAACGTCTTTAATGTCACCAAAATCGTAACTATTTAAATAGTTTTTTACGTCTTCATCATTAGATGTTACAAAAATAACCTCATAAGGTTTAGTTTTTTGTGATTTAATACTTTCAATACAACCAACTAAATAATTCTCTTCTAGTTTGTGTACAGGTACTACTACTGTAATATTTGACATATTTATTTTTTTATTTTTAATTGTTATCTACCTTGTCCTTTATATTTTTTCTTATAAAGTTTACTAGTTTTTGTTTTACTAGTTTTTGTTTTAGCGTGTACACCTTTTCTCTTTTTTCTCGGATTCGGTGTGTAATAGTTATCTCCTATTCTAGCCATTTGTTTCGGTATTTTCTGTTGTTACTTGTTCTTTTTCTTGAAGTTGGTTGTAAGTTGTCTCTAACTCAACAATTCTTCTTTTAAAGATACCATCATATACCTCAGATAAAACTTTATTAGATTCTTCTTCAGTATATTTATTTTCCCATTCTGTCATACCATCCATAATGTTTTGTGGTAATGCGTCTTCTAAGTAAAGTCCTACCATAGTTGCAATAATATCAGGAATCGCATTCATATTAGGTGTCCATATACCATTATCATTAAGGTTAAGATTACCATTTTGATCAACAGTACCCATCCATTCTGGTACCATTCTAGGAATTTTACCAATAACAGGTGTGTTAGATTTCATACACTCTAATGGGAATGTACCGAAACTTGATAATTCATCTACCCATACACCTAAGAAAGATTGACCTAATTCTTTTGCGAAAGTTTCTCTAGGTAATCCCGCCATATCTCTGAATGTTACAAATCTATAGTGTGGGTACTTTTGATAAAATACTTTTACTATTTTTAATAATTCTCTTTTATCTCTCGCAACCATTGCAACTGTAGGTACTTTAGGTTTATCACTATTCTTAAAATAAGATGGGATACCCACAGGTACTTCATCAGTTCTAATACCTCTAAATACTGAATTTGCGTAATCAGAAAGATTCTTATTAGTAGTAATTACATCTCTAATTCCGAATTGTTCCCATCCTTCACCTATCTCTAACATTTCAAAGATATATTCGTATGATTGTAGGAAAACAATTCTTTTACATGGGAAGTTCGCAGTTTGTTTAATAATACTTGCGAACGCTTCAGGAATAATAACAAAATCTGAAGGTCCAACTTGTAGTTGTTGTGATTCTATAGAGACGTGTGGTATATTTGCGTATTCCTCACCTAACCACTCTGCGATACCCATACCTTCTTCATCTTCTCTGAGTTTGTAATCATTTTTGTCGTGAAGAATTTGAGCGTTGTATCCCAGTTCTCTAAGTTGTTTTACGTGTTCGTAAATTGTTGCAACACCTGCGGTTGGATTACCTTTGGTGTCAATAGTGAAAAAATAAATACCGAAATCTTTGTTGTTAATTTTTTCGATACCATTTTTAATTCTGTCTAATTGTTCACTCATAACATTTATTTGTTTTTATTATTATAATTCTTTAAGAATACCTTTCATCAATAAAGTGTTAAAGGCAATCTTAAAAGGTATTGTTGTACTGTTGAGTGCAACTATACCCATTTTATTATCTACTTCTTCGTTATACATCATAAGTGCACCGATCATTTCACGATACATTTCATATTTTGTAACATCAATATGTAATGAACCTGCGTCAGATAAAGGTTCTTCTATTTCAACATCACCTTGTCCTTCATTAACAGTTAATGGTAATGGTTCTTGTTCGATTCGAACTATTTCTGACAATCTATCGATGTCAAGGTATAATTCTTTACCTCCGATCTCTAACAATAAGTTATCCATATGATTTTTTTATTAAATTTATGTAAAATTCTAAATTAGTAAATATTAAATGTCTTCAAACTCTATAGTTTGTGTTCCTAATATTTTTTCTAATATTTTTTTGTCATCTAAAATTTCTTTTAGATCTAAAATTGTATAATCTGCGTCACAATCCTTATTATAGTGATTTATAACTTTAATTGATACTTTTTCTTTTGGTTTTGTCTCTAATGTTGTGGGATTTGCGGTAATAAGAATATCCACATGATCCCATTTTTTATCATAATCTCTAACAAAAACAATATTATTTACCTTTGCGGAAAGTTTAGATAAAAAGAATAATGTTGCGGGTTTACTATTGTTTAATTCTTTACTGATTACAATAGGGGTATGTCCCATATCCTCTATTAGATTATGTAGTTGATTTAGATGTTCTACAGAATTAAGTTTTGTTTCACCTGCGTGTCCAAATATTTCTAACGATGAATCAATATAAAGAAATTTATTAAGTTCTTCAGTACCACCAGTAAATTCAAAATGTTCTAAAAGATTTAAAGTATTGATATCTCTCTTAGGTAATTCTTCTCCCTCTTCTAATTCTACTGTATAATACTTATCATATACTGATTCGAACTTAGTTATAAAATCCCTTATTACACCATCAATTGTTATCCCAATTCTCATCCTTTTCTACTTTATAAATTTTTAATAATTCTTTTTTAGGTATTTGTTTCATAATGGAAAAATATTCTATTGCGTCTTCCTCACATAATTGTAGAGTGACATTTATCACTTCATCTTCTTTAGTTTTTAACAAATATTTTTCCATTTTAATTTTCTAATAAATCAAAAGTTTCTTCTATTATTTTAATGATTGGGTTTCTTACTACATCTTCAGGGTTCCTAAGTTCCACACAACCAAAGTTTTCTATGTTATTAAATTTTTCTATAATAACCTCTAAAGAACTATCTTTTTTATTTCTCAAATCTTTTTGTTTAACATCACCCAAAATAATCATTTTAGAGTTATCCCCAATACGAGTCATAAGAGTTCTCATATTTTCAATTGATATGTTTTGTGCTTCATCAACAATTATAATTGTATTATCAATACTTCTACCTCTGACAAATGCAAGTGGTTGTATATTAATAATACCTAAATCTCTTAGTTTGTTCGTTAATGACTCCCCAATTATCTTTTCAAAATTATCTAAAAATGATATCATATACGGATCTAATTTTTCTCTTAAATCTCCAGGTAGGAAACCTAATTCTTCACCCTTTAATTGTGTAACTGATTTTACTAAAAGAATTTTTTTAAATCTAGTTTTAGATTTAATTAATTTAAGTGCTTCTGCGCACGCAATATATGTTTTTCCAGTACCTGGAAGTCCTGATACTATACTTATTTCGTTATTACGTATTGAATCTCTTAATTTACCTTGATTTTCTGTTCTACATTTGTAATTAACAGTCATCGAATTCATAAATTTGTCTTCTTCTTGATTCTTTCTATAGACAAATTCTTGTACTTCTAAAAGTTCTTCTTCAGAAAGTTTTTTATTTCTTCTTCTACTCATAACATAAATTTATTATGTAATTATAAAAATTAAAGACTGATATAAAAATATTTTATCATTTATAAGTTTTTTATTGTTTTTAACAACCAGTTTTTAAAATTAATATTTTGTATTTCACCAAAATTTTTTATGTACTTCATACAATCTAAAGAATATACACGATCATGACCTAATCTATCATCTACATATTTAAATTTAATATCTTTACCTAAAGTACTACCTACCATTTTTATTATCTCTATGTTTTGATATCTTTCTGATGTACCAATATTATATATTTCTTTTACTTTATCTGACATAAGTAAATTATATATCGCTTTTGAATTGTCATCCGCATGTATCCATTCTCTGATCTGTTTACCATCACCATAAACAGGTATTTCTATATCGTTTTGTATACTGTGGATAATTTTAGGTATGAATTTCTCAAAGTGTTGGTTTTCACCATAATTATTACATGTCCTAGTAATCAAATAAGGGAAATTATATGTTCTACCTGCAGACATAACTAATAAATCAGAAGAAGTTTTAGATGCCGAATAATAAGAACTAGATTCTAATGGTGTTAATTCATTTGATTCTCCTTTACCATCTCTATCACCATAAACCTCATCCGTTGATATATGTAAAAATTTTTTTAACTTACAGTTTTTACGAGCAACTTCTATCATATTATATGTCCCCACCACATTAGTTTTAACGAATGGTAGCCCATTTTCTATAGAATTATCAACATGTGATTCTGCGGCAAAATGTACAATATAATCATACTCGCCTAAATCTTCTGGTGTAATGTCACATATATCTTTTTCTATAATTTGTGTTGGTTTAATAATATTTTTCTTATTTGCAGCATATGTTAATTTATCCACAATTAAAACTTCATGATTAGTATATTCATTTAAATAATTCACAAAATGCGAACCAATAAACCCAAAACCACCTGTAACAACTATTCTACTCATATAATAAATTTATTATATAATTATAAAAATTAAAGTTTATTTCCTTATGTTTTCATAATTTGATTCAAACCATTCAATAGTTTCTTTTAAACCATCGTATAAAGGGGTAAATTTAAAATCGGGTAGATAATTTTTAATTTTAGAATTGTCTGACGGTTTTCTAAATTGCCCATCGGGTTTATCTGTATCCCATTTAACCTCACCTTTAAAGTTCATTAATTCTAAAATAATGTCTACAACATCTTTAATGGATATTTCTTCAGATGTCGATAGGATTATAGGTTCGTCTTCATTGTAGTTTTCCAATACCCACTCAGTTAATTTTGCAACGTCTTTATTGTAAATAAACTCTCTAAGTGGTTTACCACTACCCCATATAGTTAGTGGTGTTTTAGTTTCTCTTGCGATAAAACATTTATGTATTAATGAAGGTATAACATGACCATTTTCAATGTCAAAATTGTCATTAATCCCATATATATTTGTTGGGATGACGGATTTATAGTTTAAACCATATTGTTCTCTGTATGATCTGATCTGAATATCTGCCATACGTTTTGCATATGCGTAAGCGTCATTACTGAAATGTGGTGGACCTAAGTGTATCTTTTTTTCTGTTAATGGGTATTCTACATCATTTGGGAACACACATGTTGATAGGAAGACTACTAAATTTTTAACATCTGCCTGCCTACACAATTCTATCACATTTGTGTTCATCATGATATTTTGGTAAAAGAATTCTCCCTTATGATTCATATTACCACCAACACCACCAACCTTAGCCGCGGTATGGATAACACCATCCCATTCTCTTTTTATTATACTGTAACTTGCGATAGGGTTTATTAAATCATAATTTTTAGAACCTATTTTATGGTATTTTTCACCTATGAACTGAGAACCAACTAAACCATTACCACCAGTAACTAACACTCTATCCATTATATGTCTAAATTTTCTAATTTCATATCATTATTACTCCCCCAACCAGACTTTAAATAAGGATATTTTTCATAGTAGTGATCCAACCAATGTTTTACCATTTCATCTAACATTGTTTCAAAAGTATATTTTGGTTCCCATTTTAAATCGTCTCTTAACTTAGATGCGTCACCTTTTAAATCATGTAACTCTTCAGGTCTCATATGTTTTTCATCAATTACTACATAATCCCTAAAATCTAAATCTAACCTATTAAAAGTATATTCACATAAATCCTTAACTGAGTGTGAAACACCTGTAGCACACACATAATCACCTGGTTTGTCTGATTGTAACATTAACCACATTGCTTCAACGTAATCTTTTGCGTGACCCCAATCTCTAGTTGCATCTAAATTACCTAAATGTAATTTTTCTTGTAACCCCAATTTAATTCTAACTGCAGCCTTAACAACCTTATTAGTTACAAAATTAGTTCCCCTTCTATGTGACTCATGATTGAAAAGGATACCATTCCATATTTTCATACCATAAGAGTTTCTGTAATTTCTACAGATATTGTAAGAAAATACTTTTGCACAACCATAAGGTGAAACTGGATTCATCGGTGTGGTTTCTCTTTGATATCCATCCTCATCAATATTATTTCCAAACATTTCTGATGATGATGCTTGATAAATTTTAGAGTGGGGAGAAACCATTCTAACCGCCTCTAATAGATTTAATGTACCTAATCCTGTTACATTTGCAGTATATATTGGTTGATCGAAACTAACTCTTACGTGTGATTGTGCAGCGAGATTATATATTTCATATGGTTGTACTTTTTGTAAAACCCTAACTAATGATGCCATATCTGTTAAGTCTGCATATTCTAAGTTGATTTTACCTGTTGAACGTAAGTGTTCTATTCTTGTTGATTGTGTTTCTGATACAGAGTTTCTTTTTACTATACCCCATACTTCATACCCTTTTTCTAATAAAAACTCTGCAAGGTATGAACCATCTTGTCCGTTTATTCCTGTAATTAAAACTTTTTTCATATTATTTTAAATAATCACTAACCATTTCTTTAACATAATGGTGTACACTATTAGATTTTAATATATAATCATAGTCATACCATACTATTTTATCATGTTGTTCATCCTGAGGATTTATTATATATTCATAACTATTTAATGGAAGTTTAATATGATAAGATAAACAAACATAATGTGTACTAAAAATATTATCTTTAAAATTGTTAGGATATATATGGGTATATACTTTATTAAAAGTAATATATTTTTTTAACAATTCATAGTCTAGACCAATTTCATTTTTTAAAACTCTACGTATTGAATCATTAATTATTTCATTTTTATATATAACACCTCCAGGAGTAAAATATGTTCCGTATGCGGGATCGTTGTTTCTATAACCTAATAATACTTTATTATCTTTTGTTGTTATAAAAAAATCCACAGAAACTAAGGGTGTCTTTTCTATAACTAAATAAAAATCTTCTTTAGTTAATTTACTTACCATTTGTTAATTTTAAAAATTCATTATAATTTAAAATATAATCATTAATATCATATTCTGTAGAACAAACGACTAATATTTCACTATTTTTGTCTAAAAATTCTTGTGAATCCCACACCATTTTAGGTATTAAAATAGATTCCCCAACATTTAACAATGTTTTTGTTTTTTCTTTCCCATCATCTAAAAATACATTAATTGATCCGTTGATACATATTAACAACTGTTTTGTTTTATAATGTGCGTGATTACCCCTTATCATACCAATTGGAACTTTATTAACTACAAAAACTCTTTTGGGGGTAAAATCTATATCATTAAACTCTATAGGTATTAAGCAACCTCTATCATCTATAAAATTATTATTTATTTTCTTTTCCATTATAATCTTTTATTTTGTTAATAATATATATAATATCTGATTTTGACAATTTTTCATGAAAAGGTATAGATACAGTTGTTTTTGATTCTTTTTCTGATAATGGATATGAAGTATTGTCAATTCTATATACAGGATTTAAATGACATGATTCATAATGGATTCCACATGATACATCATTATTTTTCATATAATCAATAAAAGAATCTCTATCATTAATATTAATTCTATAAAGATGATTACTTGTATTATTGTACCCTAATTCTTTATTATATAAATCCCTAACAAATTTTAACTTTTTAAGTTTATCTTCATATAACTTAAAATTTCTTAAAGCGATATCTGCCTGAAATGAGTTCATATACATTTTATATCCGGGAAATTTTATTTTTCTTTCCCAATTATTAACAGAATAACTCATTCCATTTAAAGCCATTTCTTTAAGATGATTGATTTTATTAATATCATTAGAAACAATCATTCCACCGTCAAAAGTACCAATAGGTTTTGTCGGATAGAAACTGAACACCATTAAATCATTATCGCTACATTCTTTAATAAATTGACCTTTTTCTAATTTTTGAGCAGAATCCACAATCTTCCAATCACCAAAATCGTGAAGTGTGTAGGAATCTCCAACCCAATCTATATTATCAACAAATTCATATTCATTACCTGAAGTTATAATTGCGTTTAATACAACAGGTGGTATCATACTTGGAACTTTTAGTTTTATATTTTTATATAAAAGTGAAAGAAAAATTGCACTTGTTGCACTGTTAAATGTAACTGCATATTTAGCACCGACAAACTCTTTAATACTATCCTCAAACACAGTAACTATATTATCGTGTAGGAGATTATTGTAGATAGATGTGTCTATTTTATGTTCACAAACATGGAATAAATTTATCATATTCTTTTATTTTTTAGCTTCAATATTTAAACTCATTAATACACCATTTTCTTTATCCATATGCGGTAAATAGGCTTGAGAAAAATCATCAATGTGGGAATGTTCTGTTTCTCGCCAATCCCATAAATAAACTTCTTTAAACCCCACACCTAATAAATCTTTTTTTAATGTTTCGTAATCAAACCCAATGTAATGGTAGTTTTCTTTATATGTTTAACCCCCATATAAAAACCCATTGGCTATTGGTTGTTTACCTAAATCTAAAAATACTTGCTTCATTTTTTTTAAAATGTTTTTTTTCTTATTATAAATTCCGCTAATTCAAAGTCAAATTGTGTATCAATGTCAATTGACCTATCCCTAGACATGAAATAACCTTTAGTCACACCAATATAAAAATTCTTATTCATTTTTAATTTTTTTGTCCATGACCCATATAAGGCACCGTTTGGTCGATATACAATAGGATGATCTTGACTTCTGGAATTACCATTTTGCCATGGATGCGACACATCATAATCTTCTAATAGACCAATATCATTAACTTTCAACCCAAGTGTAGGAGGAAATTCCATTTCTGTATATGACAATACAGAATCATCACTTTCAGTTAATAATTTAGTGGCGTCTATGAAATCATCTTTAATTTTTAAAGGTGATGTTGGTAGTGTTAACCATATTTGGTCATAATCTTCATCTAAAAAATGCAACACTGTGTCAATAACTTTTGACTTGTCAGTTGCTAATTCTGGTGGTCGTTTTATAATATTTAAACTTTTTAGTGTGTAGTTTGCCCTAACAACATCCAGTATTTCATCATCATCCGATGTAAAAATGATTTTATCGAAAACGTTAGATTTAATGGCAGAATCAATTGTATAAAAAACTAATGGTTTCCCACCTAAATGTTTAATATTTTTCCTTGGAAGTCTTTTTGACCCACCTCTAGCTGGTATAATACAAAGTCTTTTCATAGTTAATTATTTATTTTTAATACCAAGAATGTGGTATCTTATTAATTTTATTTTTAGGTTTTTCTAATATTATTAAGGAATTAAAAATATCACCATCAATTGAAACTTTCTTAAAAGATTTTATATTAAAACCCGTATGATGAAAGGATGTTAGATATTCACATTCCCTAAAAAAATGATCATCCCGATCAGATTCCTTTATGTCAATGAGTCCCTGAACTTTTTTTATTTTTTCTTCTTTCTCTATATATAATGAATTAGGTGTGTAACTATCCATATATGGTTCATGGGCAATGAAAAAACCACCAGGCTTTAATGATTTATATATAGATTTCATTGTCCTAATCAAATTACCTGAATGGTGTATTGTACCTAATGATAATACATAATCATAATAATTTTTATTTCTAATATCATTAAAACTCCCAAGTATTAATTCGTATTTTTCTTCTTCAATATTATTTTTATTAAAGTTACCCCTAATAAGTTTATCTACCGCAGGTAAATCACACTCCATTGCGTGTACACTGTCTATATTTCTATTTTGTGCGATATATATTGAGCTATATCCATTACCACAACCAACATCCAAAACATTTCCGTTAATGGTTTTATTTATAATTCTTTCTGCCTCCTCTATAAAGTTTAACCTATCATCTCTTTTACTGAAATTAGAATTCTGATATCTTATTTGATGCAGTTTTTCATGTAATTTTATTTCACCTTCTTTGATGTATTTGTCTTTTAGGGGTTCCCAGTCTATAATTTTTTTCATAAGTATTATATGTATGTATGTGATCTTATTATTGTTCTTTTACCACCATTTGTTTGCCCCCCTTTATGGAAAATGTCAGTATCAAAGATAGATAATGTACCTCTTTTACCTACAATTGGTATTATTTCATTTTCATTAAAAATATCGGCATAGTCTAACTCGATTCTATTTTTAACAACATCATAATTAGATTTTTCCCCCCATGATTTTTGTCTTAATTCACCACCTTTAATATGTGTTTTAGGTACGACAGAAAAGGGTCCGTCTTTAATTGTTACGTCACTTATATAAACAAAAAATTTAAAACATCGTAATCTATCAAAATGCAACCATCCATTGCGACCTAACTCACCGTCAAATTTATAATCTTTAGTTGCAAAGATACTTTCATTAAACATTCTGTAATTTTTGGTATACCCGTCTAATATACTTTTAAAAAAATTATTGTTGAAGTATCTATCAATAGATTTATACTTACTATATGTATTTTTTTCCATCCTTAGATTATCCCCGAAAGGATATGGACTACCTATTTCATTAAAAGCCTCTTCAATCTCATTATTGAGATTATCGGGTAGTGGATAATTATCTATGACACATACACCATACTCTTTGAGTATACTAACTATATCACCAACATTATTATTTTGATTATAGTCTAACGAAAAATCATTTCTATCCATCTTCTAATAATTTTTTCATTGTTGTTAGTGATAAAACTGAATCCGCATCAGAATAAGAAAGTGGTGGGTTAGGGTGTGATTCAACAAATACACCATCGTACTCAAATATATCTGATGATTTGAAGTATCTTTCAGCTAACTTAGGGTTACCTCCGATCCTACCATTTGGTTTGGTTAGTTGTGCGGAATGAGTGCAATCTAAAATTACTTTATCGAAATGTTCTTTTAATAAATCTACTGCTGCGAAATCAACTATTAATTGTGAATAACCTAAAGCGGTTCCTCGTTCACATACCCATACCTCACAATCAGAATTAGTGTCTTTTAATTTATCTATTCCTTTAACCATATTTTGTGGTGACATCCATTGACCCTTTTTAATATTAACTTTATCAAAAAGTCTGGCAGACTCAACCAATAAATCTGTTTGTCTACATAAAAAGGCTGGGATCTGAACTAAATCAACAATTTCTGAAATTTGTTCTACTTGGTAAGTTTCATGCACGTCAGTAGTAACCTTAACATTAGGAAAATCCTTTTTGAGTTGTTTAAAAATCTCCATACTCTCTTCTAAACCGGGCCCTCTTTTACCTGTAATAGAACTTCTATTAGCTTTATCAAAAGACCCTTTAAAGTAAAAATCTTTATCTTTCATGTAAGGATAAACTGTAGATAAAACTTCATGTGATAATTCATATGTCTCAATACTACAAGGTCCAATTATAAATGTTTTCATATAATTCTATTTAATGCTTTTTTAATGATATCTTTTTTATTTTTATCTAATTTAATGAAAGGATCTCTATTTTCCAAAATATAACCCATCATTTTTAATGATTCTCTCATAGAAGCATGCCAACCAATAGACATAAATTCTTTAAATAGTGGTGTCTCTATTTCTCTTATGATTTTTTTTGCTGATATTAAATCATCTTCCATATATGATTCATAAAATCTCTCTTCAATTTCAGGGTTAAAACTACCTACACCCGCTAAATATGTTGTTGCTCCGAAAGGTTGCAAAGACCAAAACCTTCTCATACTACCACCAGCAACAATAATCTCCATATCTAAACCATTAATATTTTTTAATGAATAATCTAAAGTAGATGACTCTTCTTTAATACCGATAAACCCATCTATTTTAGAAAGTCTACTTAATAATTGATAATCGTATTCATAAACACCACCATTACCTTTCTTTATGGAATTACCATGTGCTAAAATAGGGTATTCACTACCACTACAAACCTCTTCAAAGAAATCAACTATTTGATCGTCATTATAATATCTTTCAGGAAATAGTATCAAAAAATATACATTTTTTAAATCTCTACTATTAAATTTGTTGATTTCTTCTAATGTATGTTTTAACGATAACTGAGGAATACCTAAAATAACATTACCGTCAAAACTATCTAATAATGTTTCATTAAATAACCTAACCTCATTCTTATCTAATAAATTAAATTGTGAGGTACCTGCAGTAGACATAATATTCTTTACACCTTTATTAGAAAGGTATTTTATGTATTTGTCCGTTGTACCTAATTCTAATTCACCATCTTTATATGATGGTGGTATGGGATATACTGGTGAACTAAAAATCATGTTATTAATATATATGTTTATTTAATTATTGTAAACAGTTTGTATAAATTTTTCCCATTCATCACTATTAATATTTTTATCATCAATAAAAATATCATATACAGGTTTTTTAAATTTCAATTCAGTATATTTAACACCCCACTCCTCAAATTGTTTTTTAGTGACTTCACTCCAGTCTTTACCTGTCCCTGATCCCCTAGCAGTCCAATATACAATAGTATGTCCTTCTTCGTATAATTTATTTAATTGATTAATCCTATCCAACCAAGGAGATGATGTATTATAATCTAAATTAATAGATTTACTACAAATCGTTTCATCTATATCTACATAAATTATCATAATTACTTTTATCTAAAAATCTTTATTTTTCCTTGTTTTTCCCACTTATTTAAAATCACCCTTTCTTGGTTGAAGTCATGACAATGAGATTTTTTATCTCGTTCTTCCCAGTAATGAGATAATATTTCATCTCCAAGATCAAAACCAAATAAATTAGGGGTTACATTATTATTAATTAAATAATATACGAAAGTGAAGCCAACTGAAGGGTGTTTGCCGTTACCAACCTTAGCAAATGTTCTATCTATATAGAAAGGTTCACAAGTTTCATTAATATGTTTATTTCTATTTGCCCAAACACTAAGTGACCCATCTACCATATCACCTATTAATATAATTTTACAATTTTTTGTATTCTTTATAAAATTAGTTGGTTGGAATTTATCAGACCACCTATCATTTCCAAATGGTACATTGGCAAAAACATGATTATTAGATACTCTTATAGTGGTTTTCTCACCTACATGTTTTTCAAAACCATCAACAGGTGACCTATTAAATCTAGCTACATCTGTAAAAGAATCAATTAATTCACCATATTCATTATTAAGTAATGAGGCACTAGAACCAACTACCGCAATATTTTTTATATTATTTAAAGACATATTACTTCATTTCTATATAACATATCCAAGTATAGTCTTTCTTTTCTAAATCAAACAAAGGATATTTTATTTTGTCTACCTCAGATAAAATAGGTTCTGGTGTGGGGTAGTTTTCTTCATCCCATTCATCACCCCACCTTGTTGTTTCTGCTTTGAATAATGGTGGCATTTCTTGATATACCTTAACATTCTCTTTGAAGTATTCTAAATCTTCATTAACTGGATCAAACCAATTTCGGTTACCAGCATTATCTATTACATACTTCTTATTTGATAAGATTTTTTTAGGGGTATAACAATCACCTTGTTGGTACGGGTAATTATCTTCGGTTACCATTCTTTTGAAACCTAAACTATACGCATGTTTTAATCTTTCTATAAAATTTTGATGATCATCAAAAAAGATAAATGTATCATCTTTTGGTAAATGTGACCAATCAGTTTTTAGAAAATCTTCTGTTTGATAAGTTGCGTTTGGGCTAGTATAAACCCTAAAATTAGGTGATGGATCTATCGATATTATTTTAGTTTCAGGACTAGCGTGTTCAAAAAACCACGTACCTAACCCTTTCCAAACCCCACTCTCTATCAAATACTTTGGTTTAAGTTGTTTCACTATAAACCAAGCTGGGAACATATGTGGGGATTTCATACCACCATTATTATCTTTTATTGGTCGTTTTTTATATAACTCGTTAAACTCATCAATAGAGTTTAAAAGTAGTTCCCTATCCCATTTTTCTAAAAAATTCATAAATTATATTCTTTTTAAATAAATGTTATTGTTAATCTTATCTAACACATATCCATATTTTTTACATAATTGTAGAAAATTATCGGTATTGTGGTAAAAAGCAAAAGTAGTTATCTCATCATACGCTTTATATGTTTCGGAGTAACTGTCTTTATCTGTTAATTTCATCCTCCCTATCAATATACTTTTAGGGGATATTGACATTATATATTCTAATGCTTCATCACCATTAGGTAAAACATCTAATAATGCACCTAAATGTAATAAGTCAAATTTACTAACATATTCTTTATCTAAAGATAGATAATTCTTTATAGAAAATCTATCTTTACCCCATGTTTTTTTAGCAATTTCAATAGCTTCCTCTGAATAATCGACACCATAATATTCAATGGATGGTAACTCATTATTTAATAGTTTATATAATGCACCACAACCACAACCAACATCCAATATATTTTTCGGTTTATATTTATTTATTAATCGTAAAAAATCATTCCAATGCGGTGGGTAAGAGTTTTTAGATGTTAATTCTTTAAGGTTGAGTTCTAGTTGTTTTTGGAAAACTTTACTGTTTTTCCAAGATTCAGTTACATTGTTCATATACGGATTTTATTAATTGTTTTGCACCACCTTGAAAATGTAGTGAATTAAATTTTATTTCTTTATTAAGTCTATGATTAAAGACGTAAGGTATACCTTCTTTTATATTATAGTTTTTATATCCATTTTTAAAATCAAATCCTTGATCAGGAACATTAATATTGTGATCATATGTACTATCATCTATTATTTGCATCATCTCACCAATTTTACCTGGACCACCACCACAATCGGAACAATAGTGGAAGAATTCTAATAATGTCATATCACAAACACCACCTGCTAAACCACATTCTCTTCTAACATGGAAGTGTGATGCAATTTTTTTATAGTTATAAGAATTTTTATCCTTATATGTATCCATAATAAGTTTACATAAATTCCTAATACCTTCTAATGTTATAAAAGATGCAATTGCTGCGGTGCGATGTAATAATGTCATGTCATATTGGTTAAATTTCCTCCATTCATTTGTGACATCACTAAAAACCATAACATCTGAATCTGCATAAAAAACCACATTTTTATTATTTTTTTCCATATAGTTCTTTAATATAAACCATCTTTGGTAACAAAAAATCTCATAGTCAATTGGTGTAGTGTTTAAGTGTTGGTAATGTTTTCTAAATTCATCACATTCACCGAAATTATTACTAATAGGTTCAAATTCAAATGTACGTGAGTTTACTGATGGATTAGTATCACCAATCAAAACCACTTCATTATTTTTGTTTGCTTGTTTTAAAGTATACCCTAAATAATCTTGGTAACCCTTATGTATAAATACTACTGGTATCATAATATATTCTTTTTACCAATAAGTCCCACCCTCAATAGTATGGAAGTTTATTGTTTTTTCCTTATCCATCGGTCTAACCCAATGTTCATTATATAAAGCACTAACTTCAGGGTGTACATCCCATCGTTTACCTTTTATCCCAAATAAAATTTGTAAACCACCCCCAATATGTATTGATTGTTTTCCCATATTTTTAGCATGTGCTGCCAATGGTAAACCATACGCGCCACAACCAATGATAGAGACATCAAAATCAATATTAGACATTTTCTCCTTCATTAAAGATAATGATTCTTTAAATGGTTTATTATTACCTGTCCCACCACCATTTGTTTGTTCCGCCTTTATAGTTAATAAGTCAAAATCAGGGAGTATTTTTTTATTTTTAAATAGTAACCCTCTTTTCTTATACTGATTCTGTATTGTAGACTCGAAAGGGTGAACCACTAATACCTTTTTACCTTTTAATGATTCACTCCAAGGGTTTTCATAGTAAAATGGTTCTAATAATCTTAATTCGGAAAATTTAGAGTTAGGTGCATAACGACTTATAATAGTCTGTTCTTGTGGGGAAGGCATATGACCTAGAATATCCACCATACCTAACGAATTTATGTAGGTGGTAGAAAAATAATTAAGGGTATCGTCATCTGCAGGTGTTATTCCCGCGTTATTAGATGCCATTAACCTAATGTTGTTATAATTACCACCACTTATGTAACACATCAACACACTCTGCTCAACACCACCCATTTTACTAGCAATGAATGGGGTGCCAGAAACAATTTTATTTTTTATAAAATTGTTACCATCTATTCCTTTAATGATTTGCATTATCTATATATTTGTTTAATTGTTTGTTAAATTTATTTCTCAATTGTAACATGTCTTTTTGGATTGATTCTGGATGTGTCCATTCAAATGGTTTGGTTTTACATTCACCCCTAATATGTGGTTTAAATTCATGTACACCATTCCACTTAGATTCTATATTTTTCCTATCCCCTTTAACCCAAGGTAGGTAAATTAAATTAAAATAATTATCAATACAATTTTGTTTAGAAACACTATCTTTATAGTAATTAACTTTTTTATATACCTGATCTGGGAATGTATATGAATAATGATACATTTGTACACCTAACTTGTCCCATAATGTATCACTATCAACATGATTACGAGTAATATTTGCATCTGATGGGTATTTAATAGTTGGTGGTCTATGAGTTAACCAAGTTGACCCCTTTATATACCTAAAAATTCGTAAAAAATTATCCTTCTTTAATTCAAAACCTGTTAAATAATGATCAAACCCGCCATAAAATGAACAACTTCTCACACCCACACTTGTTGGTTTCTCTTTTTCAAGAAAGTTAATAATATTTTTTATATCCTCTGTTTTATAAACTTCATCAGAATCTAAGTTCCATATATAGTCTATATCATCATTTATATGTTCCATATAAGCCCTACATTGATCATCTTTTTCATTATATTGACCATGTATTACTTTAATTTTGTTATTGGGGTCAGGAAACTCATCAATTATTTTATTAGTATCATCTAAAGAGGTTACCCTACCTTGTTTTTGCCAGTATGAAACTGGTCCTTCTGATATAAGTATTTGTTCAGCAAATGGGTATACTTGTTCTAAGCACTGCTTGAGTACATAATCACCTTCAAATACTATCATTCCAAAAGCTATTTTCATAGGTATTGTTTTTGTACATATAGAACATCATCCCTTTGGTATGTGCCCTTATTTTTCATTTCTGTTTTATTTTCTGATTCAATTGAAAAATTGGTTAATACATTTTCTATTAAATCCTTATGATAATGTTCAACATCATCAGTAGGGTTCAATCCTAAGAAGTCATGATATTCTACTGAGAATTGTTTTGTACATTCTTTTGGGAAATTTGCTAATATTCCATACTCCCCACCTTCAATGTCTATTTTGATGTAATCGAATTTAATAATGTTAAATTCTTCCATCAATTCATTTATTGTTGTTATCGGAACTTGGTATGAATCTTTATATGGGTTCTTAGCATGTCCACCATTTCGTTCTCTATGTAATAAATCTGGTGTGTTAACAAGTGAATTAGCACCCCACGATTGATACTCATAATAAGTTGCAGTATCAGATTCTTTAATACCAACACAAGCCCTTTGCAAATAAGTGAAATTTTCATTATTCTTAATATCATCAGGTATGTTTATATTCTTAATCGGGTCCAATCCTATTACTTTCATACCTCTGTTAATCATAAAACTGGAGAATATAAAATCATTACACCCTAGATCCAATACCCAACCACCTTCCTTTAAAAGATCTTCTCTAAAAGTATGTTGGTGAACTGTTTTAGTTTTTTTTCTCATTTTTTTTATTTTTTTCTACATAGGCACTGATATAATCTACCACCCTCTCTACTGGCTACCCTTTCACCTTTAATATCGGTGCAGTGTAAATTATATTCATTTAGTAGTAAATTACTTATTTCGACCCAATCCTCATCAAGATGACATTCAACAAAAACATAATCGGTTTTTTTAATAGTTTCTTTCATACCACTTAAAACCATTTTTTCTGCACCCTCAACATCAATCTTTATTAATTTTATATGTTTTTCATTTTCTAATAATTTATCTAAAGTAATAGATTCAATCTCTCCACCTTTCTCATTTGTTTTAAAATTCATATCGTGACCAATTATATTGTTGGTGAATGAGTCCACCCCTAAATAAAAATTAACCACACCACATTTATCAGAAACTGCTTTATTTTCTAAAATAATATTTTTTTCATTGGCATATTTCCCAACCAAACTTTTAAATGTTTGTGGGTGTAATTCTACCGTATAAATTTTACCATCGTCATTTATTAATCGTTTAAAAAAATCAGTATATATCCCCTGATTTGCACCAATATCAACTAAAACATCTCCTTTTTCTATTATTTTATCTAAATAAGTAAAATTTAATCTATCATTTTGATCCATTTTTTATGTGTATTTTTCTTTAACTTTTTGTAATTCATTATGGTAATTATCATATATTTTTTTTAACTCTTTATTTGTAACATACGTTTGTAATGGTGTATAAATATGGTGCATAGTAGATGGTATGTAAGTATCTCCATTATCTTGAAATTGTGAAAAATGTGTAAATACTAATTCCTGTTCTTTACCTTCCCATATAATATTACCATTTTCTTTAAACTCATATAATTGCCATTGCCATGGTGCCCCATGTCCAATATTACCATCAATAAAAATACAATCAGGTGAGCACATTGTAGGAAAAAATTCTAAATATTTTTGGTCACCACAAGTGGAGTATTGTGGATATTTTTTATTTAAGACGGCATCTGACCACCAATCAGATACTCTTTTACCCATAGGAGTATTTTTAAAATAAACTATACCTACATTGTATAAACCATCTGGTGTGTTACGATTTAAAGGAAATTGTCTATGTCTAAAAATACCAACTTCTTTTTCACCTATTTCTGCATAAATATTTTTTATATTTTTATGGAAATAAATATCACTATCAATATAAGTTATTGATTCAATATCATTTTCTAACATTTTATTAGAAAAATAAGATGCTAAACACCAACAAAAATACTTGTAATTGCTTTCTTTTAGATTTTTTAATGTTACATCACTACCCAAAAAAACATTTATATTATATACTTTTAAAGTATCAGAAGAGTGTTTTATAAGTTTGTTATATGATTCTTCATCTATACATAAATAATGGAATACAACGTCTTTATTGGTTAATAAAGATTCATATAATACTAACCCTTTATTAAGATAATTTATATCTGAAACTGTACAAACATTTATCATATATCAAAATTAATCATTTTCCTTTTATTGTAAAGTTCTCTATCATGTTTTTCATTTTTTATATTTAAAGAATGTATTTGATCTCTACCACCATGCCCCCAGTCAGGGTGTTGGTGTTGTATTATAACCTCATCAAAATAAGTCTGTTTACCTAAAATATTACCTACATTCATAAATTCATTATCACACCATACAGAGATGTATTCTGGATAGTAAATATAATTAAATCTATCATAATATTTTTTACCTAAAATACATAACGTATTTAATTTTTTACCCTGATAACCATCATTAAACCATAGCACACCGTCAGTATCTGGATAATGTTCTATCATTTTTTGTTTAATAATAGTGTCATATCCTTTTTTCAATGGCGTCATGTCATCTGAGGCTAATAAAACAATATCAAACGATTCACCATCTAAATCTGCATTAATGGCATCTATTTTACTTTTATTTTCACCATAACATACTTTAACATTGTCATAACCACTTAACACTTCTTTGACGTGTGGTTGATTCATATCTACATCATCATTATCACATGTGACGATAATTTTTGTTGTTTTATCATCTAAAAAATCAACATATTTTTTTAACACACTTAGAAACTTATTTGACCTACCCCTAGTAGGGAATTTAATTAATAATTTCATATCACACTCTCATATTCTTCTATTATTTCAGAGACTATATTCTCTGATTTATATTTTTCAACATCAGAAGGAACACCCTTTAATTCTTTATTTAAAATGTTTCCTTGGTCGTCTATCTGATATACCCACCCAGATTTACCACATAACCACCCCTCAATTGTAGTTCTACCCATAAGTATACTCGCAGTTTCTTCACATTCTTTTACATAACGTTCAACACGCCAAGTAGACTCATAGTATTTTACATTATCATTAGTTAATAAGTCATCTAAATAATCTGATTTATTTGTACCAACCAACCAAAGTTGTTTATTATTTTCTTTTGTATATTCTACTAAATCGTAAATTGTATTCTTTCTTAAATAATCTATAGTCCCAACAAATAAAACAAAACCTTTTGTTTTAACATTTTCGTAAATTTTAAATCTATCACTATCTATAGGATTATATATTACACTAATTTTATCTTCAGATATGTCCCACCCATTTTTAACAAAATCTTTAATACTTTCTCTAATAGTAATATATTTTTTTACTTTGTCGTCTACAACAGGTTCTTCTAAATTAGGTATAACTTCAGAATGTATTGTATTAACGAAAGTTAAATTAGGGTACAACTTTATTAAATGTTCACCTATAGGTTTGTGATTAATATGGACTACATCATATTTCACATCACTCACTTTATACAACTTACCTTGTTCTGATAATACGGGTCCGTTATTTGTGTTTAACACCCATTTGCCATCACCTAACTTATAACCTGGTGGTTCTTGTATTGGGTAACAATTAACCCCAAACCTTTTAATTCTTTGCACCATTTTAGGTCCAATATTAGAAACAATATCTACCTCACAATTTTGTTTGGTTAACTCTTTTGCTAATTCGTAAACATGTAATTCTGATCCAGTATAATCGTTAAATAATAAACAACCTATAAGAACTTTCATTTTATTATTTTTACCAAAATACTTTTTAGATTTAACAGGTAAAACATCTTTAAATTTTTCAGAAAACTCTTTTCTATTATTTTCCCATTCTTCATTTGTTTGACCAATAGATAAGTGTGTCACATCTATATCTGAAGTAACACCTACTTTAACACCTTCTAAATAATTTCTAAAACAAAAATCTACTTCATAAAAATGAAATCCTTTTACTTCTTCATCAAAATTAGTTTTAATTTTATTCTTATTTACTGAAAAAAATAAACCATCTACTATTACTACATTATCTAAAAAATTTGATTTTTTTGGTGAATATTTAGATAACCATCTATTACCATTGTGTTTATGATAGACTTGTCCATACATATGTAATGGGTTTTCCCACCACATACCAGATTTAGGAATCTCTCTAGATCCCGCAATACCTATAATTCCATATTCTTCGTTATTATTAAAAGACTTTAATAACTTTTTACCCCAATTATTAGTCTCAAATATAATATCATCATGACAAAAAACCACAATATCATTTGTAGTTTCTTTTAACGCTCTATTATATAATTCAGTTAATGAAAACTCACCATTATTTATATACTGAATAACCTCTAGTCCTTTGTGTATACCAGAGGTTTTCTTAATGTGTTCTATATGTTTAGGGTTATCTTCCCTAGTAGAGAATACTACACTAATCATCCATCCCTAATTTACGTTCAAAATATTTTGCAGCTTCTTTAATATCTGGATTTTGTTTAATTGTCTGCATTGCAATCATATCTTTTATTCTGGTTGTTGACCAACTATGTGATCTTGTCGTATATATAACTTTAGGTGGTAAATCATCTCCCGTAAAAGATTTACCTATATAATCTTCACCTAAAATTCTTATATCGGGTTTAAAAAACTGAATTAAGTCATATAACTCTTCCTCTGTTTGATATACATATATTTCATCAATATATTTTATTGATTTAAGTGTTTTATATCTTTCATATAATGGCACAACGGGTTTATATTTAGATTTACGGTGTTCCGAAGGATCTTTTTGTAAAAATATTAAAAACTTATCACAATGTCTTTTAGCCTCCTCAAAGGTATAAATGTATCCTGGATGTAATAAATCAAAATTACCAGCAGTAAACCCAACAATTTCTTTTTTTTCTAACATATCTTATTTTTTAAACTTTTTAAATTCCTCTTCTGTTAGTTCGTAATCGATTTCGAATTCAGTTGTAACGTATTCACCAACAGTATTTACATATATATTATAATATTTACCATCTACTACTACATTACAACCAGATTTAGATTTAATACACCAATCAAACCACACATCTTCTAATCTTTCAGAAGGTATTTATCTTAATCTAATCATCCTTTAGACTTAAATAATATTTTCTTATTTCTTTCCCCAAATATCGGTCGTTAGGGAATTCTTTAATTAAATCAACTACATATTGTACATCAAAATTAACTTTTCTATAATATTCATTAACTACTTTTGTTTTTGTAGTATCATAAACATTGTCTTTAACTTGTCTATATTCGTTTAACGTTCTTTCTTTTGACATATATTAATTTTTATTGTTTACCTGTTGATCCAAATCCACCATCTCCTCTTTCGGTTTCAGATAGATTATTTGTTTTAACTAATTCACTTATACTTTGTCCCACAACATTCATAATCACACCTTGTGCGATTCTTTCACCTGGTTGTATCGTATAATCTTCATTACTTAGATTTACCGCAATAACACCAACATCACCTCTATACCCTTCATCCACAGTTCCTGGTGTGTTTAAAACAGAAATACCATACTTTAACGCCATACCACTTCTAGGTCTAACTTGTAATTCTGTATTTGGTGATAATTCGAACTTAAGTCCTGTGGGTATTAATTTTCTTTCTAAAGGTTTTAGAGTGGTTGGTTCAGAAATAAACGCCCTTAAATCAAAACCACTATCCCCAACCTTTGCGTACTCAGGATCAGGATTATTAGAACTATTAGTGAATTTAGTTTTTATTTTAAAATTATCCCAATCACCATCATTGAAACCATCCATTTCGGTTTGGTTAAATGATTCTATTTGTTCCATTAAACTCTTTAGTTCATTTAATTCATTAAGTTCTCTTTCAAAACCTTCCATTTATTTCTTTTTACATTCAATTATTGCGAGTTCATTCGCCAATCTTAATATGGTTGATAATGTACTTCCATACCATTTAGATTGTTTATCGTCATCAGTCTTATCATAATTAAGTATTGACTGATATTCTTCATCAGATAACTCAACACCATATCTTAATGAATAATATGCGGATCTTTCTCCCACTCTCATAGAAACTAAATCCTCATTAAAGTCATACATTTTACCTTGATTCTTTCTATGCCACTCAGATTCACAAAATTTATAAAGTTTTACTTTTCCTAACTGATGAAGGAAACAAACTCTTATAATAGATTTTTTATCTACCCTTTGTGATTCAGGTAAAATATCATTTAGATTAATTCCATATTTAGTGACAGTTAGAATATAATCTATTAACCCACCAGGAAATGCGTTATACATACTTTCCATATTAGATGCGGGCGCACTATATAAATCTTCACCTAAAAACTCTAATAAATTTTCAGATAGGATGTTATAGGTTTCATTAGTTTTATTAAACTTTTCTTTATTTTTTAATATCTTTTCTTTCAAATCCATGATTTTACAAGTTTATTATAATAATAAAGAAATTATTTCACTAAGTCAACTTCCACTCCTTTTTTTTCTTCTACTAATTTAACATATAAATCTCTTCTTTTCTCACAAACAGATTTCATATCATATGTTCCATTCACAGTATTATATAAATTCTCACCTAATTTTGTAATTAGATCTGGATTAAGAATTAATTTTTTAAGATGTGAATACCATAACTTATGATTTTTAATCGTAGGTACTAAGAAACCATTACCTTCTTCATTTATATCACCACCTTTCAGATAGGCGTTTTCAATGTCTATTTGATAAGGTCCGAAATCTTGTGCAATTATCGCCTTCTTATGGAATCCCGCCTCAATAACCTTAAGTTGTGATTTAACCTTATTAAATGTACTTTCTTTAAGTGGTGCGAGAGATATATCGAATAAATTATAATTAGACGCATATGAAGTAATAGGTTTAGTCCATACTCTTCTATATGGTTCATTGTGTACATTCTCATATTCTTTATTTTCAAAAGACAATAAGAATTTTTTATAATCTTCACTTATTATATTATAATCATCAGTAAAAATCTTTTCGTATTGATACCATACAGATTCTTTTGGTTTAATCGGTCTTTGTTTTTGTTCACCTGTTTTTGGATCAATCATAGTCATAGTACCTCTTAAATCATAACCACATAAAACAAATTGTACTTTATCTAATAAACCATCTGATTTAAGTTTAGTCATTAAACCTCTTAGTATTTCCAAATCCTTCATATGTGAAGAACCACCTAACCATCCGATTCTAATTCT
>Ga0102963_1000084_pt1 | contig 36667 bp, 50 predicted proteins | sample SalPon2_C_H2O_MG_2_FD_84522 | JGI IMG/M metagenome (GOLD analysis project Ga0102963, IMG submission 84522) | Salt pond water microbial communities from South San Francisco under conditions of wetland restoration - Salt Pond MetaG SF2_C_H2O_MG | ecosystem: Environmental > Aquatic > Non-marine... | reverse complement strand
AGTTGTGTCATCTTTTGTTTGAATATCTTTTTATCTACACAGTATCTGTTAATGTATTTAGGATTGTAACCAAAGTCAGCTGGTCTATATGCTCTACCACCTTTAAGTCTACCTTGCAGGTTAACAGTTAATGGAGGTTGATGTATAAACATTTCACCCCATTTACCTATACCTTGAGTACTTTGATACAACATGTCAGCCAAATCATTTCTAGTACGTTGTTCTAAAGAACCACCGCCTAGCTCATTAGATTCCTCTGACTCACCTTCACTTTCACTCATACCAGGTGCGGTATTAGGTTTTGGTTTAGGTTTGTATATTTCATCTTGTGTAGGTGCATCCCTGAACATGTCAAGTATTGCACTTAATGGTTCTGCATACTTTTGTACTTTACGATAGCTAATAGTTTGACCATGGCCATGATTAGTTATATTTTGATAGTACATCATAATAACTTTTTGTGCATAATGAATTTGGTTTTTACGATATTCAGTAACAGTATCATCATTATGAATCATGTTCATAGCTGATGACATAACAACCCATTCATCATTGTATTTGTAACTAGCATATCTACGGTTAGCATCATTGTCTGGTACTCTCCACCTACTAGCTAGACCCATAAGTATTATTTCTGCAATACCTGATTCATAAACTAGTTTGTTAGCTTTCTGTTGTATCATATCTAAACACTGTGAAGGTTCAGATAATGCAAGCTTGTTCTCGTATAAAAGATGGTTAATTCTAACTTCTTCTAGTACATGAACAGCCTCTGCACGTACACCAGGTTTTAGCTTACCCATAGTTTTAGGACTCCACTTGGCATGACCAAGTTCATGTCTACGTATCATACGACTATGGTTGATACCACATTCCTCACACTCTCTGTCGAGTGGGACTGTCATTTGTCTGTTGAGATTATCTGTAGAACCTTCGGGACTGTTGTTAACAGTACCTACTACTTCCCATTTCTCACCAGTAACAATCTCTGGATACGGATAAGCTTTACTGTTAGGCACGAGCTAATGTAACAGCATCTATAAGCTCTTCTGCTTTGTCTGCAAAGATTAGCTTGGCTGCTATTTCAGGTGTGAAACCTTTCTCTTGTAGTGCAAAGAACTCTGTCCATGCACGTACTGAGATACGTTCCTCATCATCTTCTACTAATGTTGTGTCATTGATAACACCATGCCACTCATCTGGAAATTTTTCCATGGCTTTAGGGTGTATTGTGTCAACATATATTTTTACAGGAAATCTGTCTTTCAAAGCCAAAGGTAATGACTCTGGTGGACTGTTAGTTGTAGCTACGACTTGAAAGCCTTCAGCTGGTTTAACTGTCTCCTTTGTATCGTTATTCAATGTCAACATAGCTATATCTTGGTCATCAAGAATAGCGTGTAGGAATGTCATAGCATCTGGTGATGCATGGTCTATCTCATTGATAACCAATCTACCACCGTTACGCCATGCTTGAATAGCAATACCGTCATGCCATTCAAATCCACCATCTTTAGCTGGTTTGTAAAAACCTTCTAAGTTGGCTGCTGCTGTATCTTCTGTCATAGTGATTTGGTAAACAACTTCGTCACCATTTGTATCGTATGGTGCATTTTGCTTAACTGCACTATATGTTTTACCTGTACCTGGAGGACCGAAGAGTAAAACTCTACGACTTCTACCTAGTACTTTTTCTATTAGTTCCCAACAATTTTCATTGCTCATAGTATCTCCTTATTTATAGGGATGTATCGACAGTAAATGTCAATAACATCATTTTTATTTTTTCTTTGTTGTATTTCAAACTTACCTTTGTCACGTAAGTGTGAAATGTTTGCTTGAGTCATGGACTCAATATTTGCTTTAACGCCACTAATCCACTTATCTTTTTCACCGATAATGAACCATTCGTTTGGATTAGCTAGAAGTACTCTAACTTTATCATCCGTTAACAGCGTAGGTTGTTTACCTTTTCTGTATTGGTTTGGTTCTGGTGGAATAGCTGGACGCATACCGTTAGGCATCATCTGTTATCTCCTTTAGATAATCGTCTACTTCATCTCCAATGTTAGCTACGCTATGCATAGCATTTTCTAGAACTTGGGATTGCAGTAGTTCTTCATCGTCTGCTAGATTGATTTGAATACTTGTTGGAGTCATAATCATCCAATCAGTAAACAAACCAATATCTATTGCTTCATCACGTATTTTATGTAGCTCATCTATCGTAACAGAATCTACATTCCGTAATCTAGGATGAGTTGTAACGTAATCAGTCATTTCCTCTGCACGTTGCAGATTTACAATTTCCATACCTTTGTTTAAAGCATTGGCAATATTATCTGACCATACTTCAACACGATATACCATTGTGACTGGTTTTTCTCCAATACGTAATGCCTTTTTATCATTAGTTGTGTCATTAGGATTGTATACAGCTGTATAGTTGTATAACTTTTGTTCCTGTTTTGACGCACCTAAATGCATTAGATGTTCTTTCATAGATATCCTTTCATAGTTAATAAACGCGAATGTCGTTCACGGAGATACGACAGACGCGGATGCTTGTAAGCACCTCACAGTCCAGATTTGGGCATGAAACAAACAATACTTTCGTATATATTGCATCTGAACTGTAAGCTACGTACATATAGATAGCTTGTAACACACCCCGAAACTTATCCAATAGGTTCGTTTACTGTTTCCTTAGGAAACGACCACAAACTAATTTCCATTCAATAACTATCCTGCGCATAGTTTGTGTTTCGGTCAATGTGCTACAAGCTACCTACAATATGGTCTAACGGAGAGAACTATGAAAACTCTCATTGTAAGTAGCGGAGTATTTATTCTAGTATGCTTGAATATTTAGATATACTAAATATTCTTGGTTCATGCGAAGTAAACGTAATGTAATCATTACCAATATCGTTTACCATTGCATCAATCTGTTTAATAGCTTCATCCATATCAACGTCTCCATTGAATGTAAAGTCAACAGATAAAACATTTTCATTTCTTCTAGCATTACTATCTACATATTTGTACGTCATTCTTCCTCCTTCATAAGCCAGAAAGCCTCTATCTCTCCAGCACAATTTTCACAGTAAGTGTTACCTGAAATATAAGCACCACCATTATGTGTGTGATGCCATTTATCACAGTTATAACATTGCAGCCAACCACCCATTATCTATTAAATTCTTTCATTATGTTTTTAAATGAACTTACATGTTCTTGTTCTACCATACCAAAGTTTTCTATTGGATAATCTGTTCGGTGTGATTCGGGTAAGTCATACTCAAACTCATCACGATACATATTAACTATTTCTAATTTGTATGTTTCTGCTATGTGTTGCAATAATAAAAATGGTTCACCCCATGCAGATTCAAACCATACATTGAGTGTTTTATCATTTACTCTGTCAATAATAGTTTCACAGTCACCCCATTTAGTACCCCAGTTTAGATACTGCCAATCAATAGAGTTAGTACAACTATATTTTTCTCTTAAGTCATCAAGTTGCATATCCATTACTGGACGTCTAGTACCGTCAGCATCTTCATACCAATTACTATATCTAACATCATCAATAGTAATTGCACCGCTATGCATACCGTCAAAATCTTTTGGGGTAGGCATTGTATTAGTTAACGCTACAATATCATCGTCTACTGTAATGACATCAACAAGTTCATCTATACTATTTTTATCTCCTGTAATTACTACATTATTTCTACACCAGTTAGGCATTATTCCTCCTCTTCTGCAATAAATTGAATAGTAATTTCGTTACCATTTTCTTCTACAAGTAACCAATCTTTTTGCAATGTATCAAATACTGCAAATAAATCTTCTTTTGTCATAGCCATTATTCCTCCTCATATTTGTTTGCTATTTCATTAATCTCCATCATAAATGTTTTATAATCATCTGTTACGCCTGGTTCATTGTTTACATATTGAGTAAAACCATCACGAATCATGTCATTACCTAACATATTTGCTAAAGATGTCTTTAGAAATTCTGGATTGTCTTTTATAATTTCATCTTGCATTGTAAATACAATTGTAGTTAAAGCTACAAACCTCATTTCTAATTTTTGTACTTCATCATTTAATTTATCTAATGATATTTTCATAGTTTCCTTTCGTCATTAATTGTTTATATAGTTTTTAAGCAGCGAATGTATCTGCCAAGGGGAGACAGATACAGACGCGTTTCTTTTAATTAAAAGTCAGCATCATCAAAGATAAACTTTGACGCTGTAATGTTTAATACATCTAGGTCATTAGCTATCTTTGAATCAACTAATCCTTCATGATATGCAGTTACTGCATTCTCAATCATTTTGTTTAATTGATTTATTTCGGCTGCATTTAATATGGGTTTAATCACATCTAATGCATTCTTAATATCTACGATATTATCCATAGTATTCCTTTCATAGTTAGTTTAAGTATACTAGATACTTAATTTAGTTTGTTCGTAATATACATCCTCAATAATACTTTCTTCGTATTCAGCATGTTCAGTCTTAGTTACACCAAGTCTGTGATATTTCCAAATGTTTTCGCCATGTGATACTAATTTAACTCCACAACTGTTATGTACGTATAAAGGATATTTCTTTTTACCTATATACCAGTAACGGTCACTTGTATTTTCAATATCTTGTTCACAATAGCCACAAATTACACCTACCATAGTATTCCTTTCTCGTCATCAAATGTCTATATAGTTCTACTTATAAAAAAAACAGTAGTCTGGCACATTGAGTACCAGACATACTGTATATATAAATTAGGCTTTTTGAGCCTCAAGAAGTAGATTTTGTCCACAAGGCTTGCATAAGTTTCTATACCAGAACTCATAGTTCTTGTAACTATCCCCTTCTTTCTTAGAGCGTTGCTCACGAAAGTTAAAGCCAAGTTTCACTTGTCTATCACCCTCATGATTATCCGCATTACAAGTAAATGTTTTACTATCTACTTGTGTTTCAGTCGCAGTATCTTTAGCTCCCTCTGTATCTACTGCAGTATCAACAGTCATAATTTCATCTAGTTCCATTATATCTCCAATCAATTTATAGATAAAAGAAAGAGACGGAGTGTCCCCTCCGCAGGTACAGGGGACATGTAGGACAATCAGAGGGTGAAGGGGATAGCAGATGTACGGTAGTAATATGTACCTTGATATCACTATTGGACTTATTACTAGGTGTATATATATCTATGACTTACATACAGTATCAAGGCACATCATTAAACTACCATACCTCTGTATTTAAATTTATATATAGTAATATGTAGGACATTTATGTCTATACAGATACAGAAGACTTACTCTGTACAGATAATTATGTATCTACTAGCTATGAATAACTGTATCTGTATAGTCATATGACCTACATATGTCAATCTAGATGTTCTTCTATACATACGTAAGTCTAGAAATATATTCTGGTAATTTTATACAGTAAAAACCCAGTCAGTATAAGGCATTTGGACGTGAGCGGGCATTAGTGTTATTGGAAGCTAATCAAACAGTTTCTAATGTCCTTGGGTACTGCCTTTGTCTTTCTAGTGTACTGTCTCGCCAGTCAGCAGCTTTCTGCATCCCGATTGCAACTTCACCTGTAACAAATTACTTGTGTTTGATGTTTGTAATTAACAGGACTATACCATATAATTAGCACTACGCAAACATCTACAGGAAGATAGTTTTTTATGGTCGAATCATCACATAATGTAATCTGTATAGCAGAGGGCTGTAGGAAAAGATTAACAGGTAAAAAACGTAAATTCTGTTCCCCTAAGTGCCAAAAGAGACAGTTTGCAAGAGATTCAAGACATAACAAGAAAGCTGAACAAAAACCTATTAATATAGAACGTAAGTCTGACGAGGGCGATTACGCTTCAGTTAGGCGAGGACAGCATTACCGAGCTTTCGTAAGTGAGGGAATAGCTGACCAGGTTGCAACAGGCGACATAACGGTAGCCAACGCGGCTTCCCTCCTTGGTTGCACTTCAGCTACCGTTAGTCGCATGCTCGCTGCCTACAAGATAGACAGTAGAAATGCTATAGCTGCAGAAGATTGGGAACTCTCCGAAGATGCTAAGGGTGCATTAGAAAATTTTTCTAACTTCCGACAACGCTATTTTCGAACCGAGCTAGGTAAGAAGTATGAAACCGCTCCATTCCATATAAACTGGATAAATAACATTATTGATAGTATAGAAAACGGTAAAGAGTTATTAATACTGTCACCCCCTCGACATGGAAAGACTGAACTGTTAATACATTTTGCTGTATATCAAATATGCAAGAACCCCAATACACGTATTATGTGGGTAGGTGGAAACGAAGATATAGCTAAAAACGCATTATCTGCTGTACTTGACGTACTAGATACTAATGAAGAACTTAGAGAGGACTTTTGTCCACCAGGTGCATCTTTTAAGCCAGATAACAGGTCAGGTAAAAACTGGTCACAGAATCAATTTACTGTAGGTACACGTACTGTTGCAGGTATTAAATCACCAACAATGGTAGCTGTAGGTAAAGGTGGAAAGATTTTATCTCGTGACTGCGATATTATTATTGCTGACGACATTGAGGACCACCAAACTACACAACAACCAGGTGCTAGGGAAAGTACTAGACAATGGTGGACTACAACATTATCTAGTCGTAAAGAGGAACATACAGCTGTAGTTGTAATTGGTTCAAGACAGCACCCTGATGATTTATATAATCATTTACTAGCTGCAGATAACTTTACCAGTATTGTAGAAACAGCACACGCTATAGATTGTGCAATACCAGAACATGAAGAAGAAAATCACACAGACTGTATGTTATGGGCAAGTAAACGTTCTTACAAATGGTTAATGTCTAGGTTGCACTCTGCTGAATCTACAGGTGGTAGACAGACATTCGAGATGGTGTATTACAACCAAGCATACATAGAAGGTACACAAATATTTACTATGAACATTATTGACCAATGTATGCGACCAGATTTAGTTATGGGGCAGATGTATCAGAACTTACATTTAGTTGCTGGACTTGACCCTGCATCATCTGGTTATCAAGCTGCAGTACTTTGGGGTATAGACCAATACAAAGGTGAGTTATACCTAGTTGATTTAGAAAATAAAAAAGGTGGAGGTATCAGAGCTGCACTTGACCAAATAGCTGTATGGTTACACGAGTACGATTGTAGACATTGGATAGTAGAGGAAAACGGTTTTCAGTCTGCAATTAGACAAGATGCAAGTATAAAAGAATTTACTTTACGTACTGGTATTACTATACAGGGACATCTTACAGGTAAAAACAAACATGACCCATTGTATGGTGTAGGTGCTATGGCAGACTTATTTGAAGATAGACGTATACACTTACCTGTCGGTGATGGTGTGTCAAATGCAAAAGTACAGCAATATAGGCAACAACTGTTATACTTTGATGGTAAACCTGTTTCAAAGCGAAATAAGGAAAAAACTGATATAGTTATGGCTAGTTGGTTTCCTATGAAAGTTTTTAGACGTATGCAAAAAGAGCATACTGCGGACATGGGTTTAGACTATAATCCTAGTTATGGAGAGTACAAAATGACGGAGATGAACAACGCACCATGGGAATAGAAAACATAGATGTAAAAAATTATAAAGAAGTTATAGCTAATGCTGCTAACTTAACATCTGGTAAAAACGTACAAGATAGACAAGTTAGTAAATCTAGAATTAAAGCTATTTTAAATGGTGGACCTGATGGTATTAAAGCATTACTAGGTGACACAATGGAAACCTCAGATGCTGATTTATTACCAGCTCCTAACATGTTGCAGTCTGGTATTGACCGACTTGCACAAAAGATTTCAGGTGTACCTCAAGTAAGAGTAGATGTACCTAATGAAGTAGATTCTGCTAGAGCAAAAAATCGTGCAGAAAAACTAGAACGTATTGTTACTAGCTATGATGAAAAACAAAACCTTAACTTACAGTTAGCACAAGCTGCTAGGTGGTTACCAGGTTATGGTTTCTGTGCATGGGTTATTTCAACAAAAAGAGATGCTAACGGTTATTACTATCCATCAGCAGAACTAAGAGACCCTTATGATACATTTCCAGGAAACTTTGGACCTGACCAAAAACCAAGAGAGTTAGCTGTTGTACGTAGAGTACCTAGATATAAACTAGCTCAAATCTATCCAGAGTTTGCTAAAGAGATTTTAAAACAAGATGACGAAGATGATACAGGTCAAGAGTATCAGGACTATGCAACACCATTTATGTCATATGACACTAATCGTGAACAACAATGGGAGGATAATACTTCTCAAGGTGTAAGGATTATTGAGTATTATGACCAAGGTGGAACATACATTATATTCCCTGAAAGAAACTTAATATTAGATTTTATACCTAATACATTAAGCACACCTCCATTTGTATTTGTTAAGCGTGTATCTTTTGACCAACTTAAAGGTCAGTATGACCACGTAATAGGTTTAATGGCTATGATGGCAAAAATAAACATTATGTCAGCAATAGCTATGGAAGATAGTGTTTTTACAGAAACTAACATATCAGGTGAGATAGAGAGCGGACAATACCGAAAAGGTAGATTTGCAGTAAACTATTTGTCACCAGGTACACAAGTTTCTAAACCACAAAACAATATGCCGTATCAGTTGTTCCAACAAGTCGATAGATTAGAAAGACAACTACGTATGGTAGGTGGTTATCCAGTTACTGATGACTCACAGTCACCTAACTCTTTTGTTACTGGTGCAGGATTATCAGAACTTAACTCAACAATGTCATTAATGATTAATGAATATAGAGAATTAATTAAAGTTGGTTTAACAGAGATGGATGCAAAAAGATTAGAGATGGATACAATCATGTCTTATCAAACAGGTATTACTAAAAAACCTATAGCAGGTTATTTAAACGGTACTGCATTTTCTGAAAACTATCAACCATTAGTAGATATTGGTGGAGATTATAGAACAAGACGTATCTATGGTGTTATGGCAGGATTTGATGAGCCACAAAAAATTGTTACTGGTTTACAGTTACTACAAGCTGGTGTTATAGATATAGAAACATTACAAGATAATATTGATGGTCTTGAAAATGTAGCTAAGGTACAAGAACGTATTAGAAAAAATAAAGCAGAAACTGTTTTATATGATTCAATACTTGCTAGGTCAGCACAGGGTGATATGCAAGCAACAATGGCTGCAATAGCTATATATGAAAATCCAGGTAATGTACTTGATATTTTAAGACAGTTTTACACTCCTGAAGAGCCACAGATGACACCTGAGCAAATGGCTATGATACAACAACAGCAGATGGCACAGATGCAAGGTGGACAACCACCTTCATTAGCTCAAGCATTTGGAATGTAATGGATTTTGTAGAGAATGAATTTTGGGATATGATTTATCAAGAATACGGTGTAACTGACGAATTAGATATACTGTCAGAAAATGTAACTGAAATTATAACTCCACAAAAAGGTATTATTATATTGATAACAAAGGAATTTTATAATGGCAAAGAATCGTACTAGAGGCGGTTATAGACAACCAGCAAAACCAGCACCAGTACCAGCAGCAGGACCTGGAGCAGGTGCAAGTAAAAATAGAACAGATGGTGGACCTGGAAGTTCTACACAACCTATAAGAAGAATACCTGGAGTTGGATATGGTGAACAATCATTTTTATCAGCTCAACAAGCTGCTGCACCGTTACCTGCACAAAGTGGACCATCTATGGGAGGTCAAATACCTACAACACCTATGCGACCAGATGTTTTTGCAGGGACTGAGAGACCTAACGAACCAATAACAGAAGGTGTACCAATAGGTATGGGAAGTATGCCAATAGAAGAAGTACCTAGTGTAAATGTATTATTAGCTGCTCTGTATCAAGTAAATCCTCATCCTGCAATTGCAGAGTTACTTAATTCAGGCAATTAATGATTATATTTCCTGACCCGATATTTGAGGAAGAATTTCTAACACTCAAAGAAAAACAGAATAAACTGTTTAAAGACAATGTGCAAATGTTTAACGACAATCCTGATTTTGCTAATGCTTTAACAAGAAACGTTGTAGAGTTAGATAACTTACCTAAATCAACAATTGTTGGATTAACACAACTAGGTAAAACTGCTGAAGATTCAGATGTACAAGAACTACAATCTTCTATTTATGAACAGTCTGTTAAAAAAGAAGCAGAAATTTGGGAACAAATAAATCAAAAGTATCAATCACAAGATTACCATGACGACATGCGCATGACTTCTTTAAACGGTGCTAAAGGTGATGTTCAATATGGTGTATGGTTTGCTGCAGGTTTAGATTGGGCAGCAGAGAATGCATCTATTTGGAATCCGTTACCAGACCCTTCTTATGCTGGACCTATTGTAAAAGGCACAGATAAAGATGGAAATATTGTTAATATGCAAAATCCAGATAGTCCAGCTGCAGGTAGAGCTTGGAAATACATACAAGCACTTGCTGCATACGACAAATTCTTAATAGACGGTATGTCACCAGACCAAGCTGCTAAAAATATTAAAATAGATATTAGTGGTGCAGATGTTCCAAATTTAGGTATTGATACTAATTGGAAAGATGATATACAAAAAACAATAGATATTATTAGTGAAGCTAAAGATAAAGCAGGTGAGCCAATACTTAATGCTATGATTCGTGAAGCACAAGCAGGTAAACCATTAAATTACAACAGAGATAATTGGTTTACATTTGAAACTATTGATGCAAGAAAAATGCCACATTATCAAGACCTTACAAAAATTTATGGATATAACGACCAACAAGCAGTTGACCTTATCTATAAGCATATTGGTAGACCATTAGCACCTTTAGAAGAAAGTGGAGAAATAAACTATTTAAGTTTAGAAAAACCAAATCAAATTAACTTTTATGCTGGTAGAAGAAACAAAAGCTTTGTTTATAACACAGATGACCTTATGCGTAATGAAGAATCATACGAACAGTTACTTCCTTATTCACCTGGTAGATATCAAGCATCTTATATTCATGCACCAGGCACAGATGCATTTAACAAACTTTCTGGAAAAATAGACTTTGTTTATAAAGCTGTACCAGAAATTGTTGCAGGTAAAGGTACTAGAGGTATTAGCAATCAATTTAAAAACTTACGTAGAGTTAACAAACTACTTGAAGCTGAAGAAGCAGGTCAAATAGTAAGAACTGGTAAAAAGATTAATTTAAATCCAGGTGGTATTAGAAACGAAGTTATTGATAAAGTTGGTAATGCTATTGATGGTTTAACAGGTAAAGGTATATCACCATCATTAATTTCTTGGAAAACAGCTAAATTAAAAGAAGTTGACGAAGAAGCTATTTCACTTTACAAAGCTAGTAAAAAATTAATGAAGGAATATGGTATTGCTGGTGGACGTGTTCCTAGATTTTTTCAACAAACTAAAGATGAGTTTTTAAGTACTCCTTACATGGAGGAACTATACAGTGCATTAGCAGAAACAAACATACAAGATATTGCAAGAATTAAAGGTAATCCTTTCTTTAGAAATACTTCTGGTAATTTAGTAAAACAAATAGCTAAAGAAACTGATAGAAATAAAATTAAAAAAACTTTTGGTCAGTTATTTGATGAAGGTGTAACTATTAAAAATCAAGGAACTAAAAGTTTCGACCAAATAGATATGATGCCTAAAGCTGCCTCATTTGCTTTAAACAAAGCATTAATTGATACAGCTAAAGTTGGAGAAAAGTTAAGTGGTAGTGATAGTTTACTTAAAAAAGGTGCTGGACAGTTATTACAAACAATAGGTAATAAAGATGCTAAATACAGAAGTATTAGAAGTTATTTAGGACAAGGTTTAAATGCTTCAATTACTCCATTTACAACTGGTAAGAAATTTAAAAAGACATTATCAGTTATAAAACCTTTAACACAAAATGATAAAGTTATTGATGGTACTTTTGCTTTATCAAGATACCTTCCAAGAAAAGAAAACATTTATCAATCTTTTGAAAATTTAAAAACAAATATACAAGAAATACCAAATGTAACAGATAAAAAATATGAAAAACTTTTAGGGTTTGGTTCTACTTTTAATGCTGGATATACTCCATCACAAAGAAAAATGTTATCTGTTGTACCAGAAATGGGTATGCCTCTTAGAAATGCAGATGCAGCTTTTGACCAATTGTATTCTCACTTACAAGCTGTAGGTTATGGAGAAAAAGAAATGAGTACAATTCTTAATGAATTTTTAAATGTAGATTTTCTTGACCATAAAAAAGTACGTAAGTTTGCTTACGAGCAAGGATTGCGTGATGTTGATTTAGTTAAACAACAAGGTGGTCAATGGAAAGTTGTTGGTGAAGCTATGAAAAAACAATATGCTGACGAAGAAAAACGTTTTAAAATGTTTATTGATGAGATGGGCGAAGATATGCCTTTTAATGCTATGGGTGGAGAAGGATTGGAAAAATTTAAAACTGTAGATTATAGAGGTCAAGAAATAAATATTATTGTACCTTCTGCTCATTTAATATCAGAAATGGCTGATAACGCAGTTCAATTAATGGATTACAGATTGATTAACCGTGCAATGGGAAGCATGTTTAAACAATATGATGAAATTGATACTATCTGGGATAGTGTAGGTATAGTTTACAATGATGCTAAAAACTGGATAAGTTATAGAAGTAAATGGGGTAAAGAAACATTAAACCCTTTTATGGAGTTAAAAGAAGATGGTACATATAAATTTAAAGGATTACCTACAAAAGATTTAGCTGCTGATGCATTTACATTAACACTTGATTTTTATAACAGAAATTTATTTAAACCAGCTGTTTTATTACGAGCAGCATTTTTTACAAGAGTATTTTTAGAAGAACAAATGCGATTTGTTGCAGGACATATGGATGGATTTTTTAATCACCCATTTCATTATATACAATGGGTAACAACAGGACCACAAAAAAGCAGACTTGGTAAAGGATTACAAAAACTTGTTAGAAAAGAAGGTACTGAAATATCTGATACTAATAAACTTTTTGATAGTTTTGAATATTTAAATGCAACACAACAATCTTTTTCTCTAGCTGGATTACAAGGTAGAAGTAGTTTAAGAAATAAAGCTGTTAAATATGTTGCTAAAAAGAAATCACAACTAAGTCCTTATGAATATGCAGAAGCTGTGGGTTTTGAATTATTGTTACTAAGAAATGATGATATTGCTAATAAAGTTGCACAATTTGGATATGGTTCAGATGAGTTAATGGAATGGATATTTTCAAAAGAGGGTGCATTAGCTAGAGAAAAATTAGTAGATATGGGTGGTAGTAGATTTAGTAAGTTAACTAATGATATGGATTTTATAGACCAATACTTACAATCAATTGAAGCTCGTATAAGAATTAAAACAGGTCAATTTATAAAAAAAGGTGATGAAGTATTTTATGATGACAAAACAAAAACATATAGATATAACATTGACAAAGCATATACAGGTAATCAGGGATTACGTGATGCAATATTTGCAGATGAAATAAGGGATTTTGATAACATAGGTGGAATAAAAATTGGTGATGATTTAAGAAAACCTTTAAAGAAAAATCAAGAAAGAGATTTTTATAAAATGATTCAAACATACATAGACCCTGATGGTGGAGATATGGATTTAGGATATGTCAAACTATCTGAAGATTTAGTTAAAAGAAAAGATATGAAATTTTTAGCAAGAGTAGAAGATAGAATGGATACAGCTGTTAATTACCTATTTCAACATTTAATGACTAAACCAAATGCATATTTATCTAGGTCTGTTGCATTTAATCAATTTAGATATGCTTGGATACTTGATAACTTTAAAAACTTTGACGGTAGAGTAAGAAAACAATTTATTGACGAAGCAGTTCAATTAGGTGTGCCAAAAAAAATAGTACAAGAAATGCGTGGATTTAGTAAATTACCAGCTGGTAGTGTCACTGATTTTAAAGTAGCTGATGTAAATGCTAGAGCATATGGTTTATCTGGTACAAAAGCATTATTATATGACACAAGTAAAAGACATATGTTATCTGATGTTACAAGAAACATCTTTCCATTTCCTGAAGTATGGTTTGAATTAGCAACAACTTGGGGTAAATTATTAGGCAACAATCCTTATCTTTTACGTAAAGGTCAAGTTGCAGTAAGAGGTGCTAGAGGTTCAGGTGCTTTAGGTTTTAATGGAGAAGGTTTTTTTGCACCAGACCCAGCAAATGAAGATGCAGATTTATACATTGCACCATTTGGTGGATATTTAGGTAATTTAATTTACGGTAGTGATAGCAAAACAAAAGTTGTAGGTAAAAGTTATGTAACAGGTATTAACTTACTAGGACAAGGTTTTGTTCCTGGACCTAACCCTTATGTAGCATTTGCTTTAAATAAAGTATTACCTGAAAATGGTATTGGTGTAGAAGTACGAGAAACAATTTTTGGTGAGTTTACGCCTAATGAAAGTTTTATAAAACAAGTATTCCCAACATCACCTTGGTTAAAAAAATTATTTGCAGGATTAGGAGGATTTAAAAACGAATTTATAGGAGATGAAAATGCTTCAGATATATACAAATCAGAACTCGAAGCTATGCGTGCTTCATCAACAATAGATATTTACAGATACGGAAAAATAACTGGAGAAGAACAACGTTTATTTAAAAAAGGTGACCTTGATAAATATTTAAGAAAAATTTATGGTGGACCTTTTAATCCTGATAATGTAGATGCTGCAGATATTGATAAAGCATTTTTAGAATACTCTAAAAGAAAAGCAAATGTTTTGTTTCTTGTAAGAGCAGCTGTCCAATTTGCTGGTCCGACAGGAATTAAACCTGTATATTACACAGAAGATAAAGATGGAAAACTATGGGGTGTACAAGTTCTTGCTGAAGAATATCGTAAAATACGTGATGATTTAGATGGTGATGATGTTCAAGCAGCAGAAAAATTTATAAGTGAATTTGGTATGGAACACGGATGGTTAACATCAGGTAAATCAATTTCTAAAGAAGGTAGAAGATTTACTACAGCTAGAACACAAGAATGGGCTGATAAAAACAAAGATGTTTTAGAACAATACACATTATCTTCATATTATTTATTACCAGATAATCCTGCTGATGAAAGAAGTTTTTCTCAATTATATCAAGATAGTGTTATGTTAACACCTGATGAATACAAAAGGTCTGTTAATGATACTATTGGTTATTACAGATATGCTGCTTTTAGTAAAAAAGTAGAAGAATCAGAATTAAATACTAATGAAAAAGTTATTCTTAAAAGATTAGTTAGAAACAGTTTAATACAAGATTTACCTGGTTTTCAAAGTCAGCAATATGGTTTAACAACTGCTGTTAAAGCAAAAGAAATACTTGCAGAAATGAAAGATACTTGGTTAAATCCAAATAGTTTTGCTGCAGGAACAGAAGCAGGTAAAGGTTTTATTGAAATGTGGGACGTGTGGTCACAATTAGAAGCACAGTCTATGATATATTCAGATACCAACAACCCTGACTGGTGGTTGAGTTCCGAAAAAGATGAAGCTAGAATAATGCGTGTAATGGCACATCAAGTTGCATTAGAGGTATCTAAAAAATATCCTGACTTTTACTATGTATGGATGGGTGTCATGTTAAGATTATTTAGAGATGACACAGAAGCTCTACAATTTAGTAACGTAGGAAAGTAATATGGCAAAATTTGGAAAGAAAAAAGTAGATAAAAGTAAAACAATTACTCAACAACAACCAGATGGTTCAATACTTTATTTTTATTATGATAATAAGAATAATTATTTAGGATATAGTCCTGAAACATTTGATAATTTACCTACTGCTGGTGGTGCAGTATCATTACCTGAAGATATAACTCCTAATCAAGTTACAGAAGTTGTGGACAGTAGTGGCGCAGAAGTACAAACTACCCCTGTATCAGCTCCTACAGGTAGCTATAACACAGATACAAGCGACTTTAATAATGTATTAAAACTTAATGCTAATAAATTAAATATAGAGCCAGAGTTTATAACACCTAATTTTATTGTTGAGTTTTTAAATGACCCTAAAATTTGGCAAGATACAGCTAAGTTAACTCTCGAACAAAGAAATACTCTTGCTGATATTTATGATAATGGTAGAGGAGATGCAATAGTTTTTTCTAATAGTCTTTCAGAATATAAACAAATAACTGCAGAACAAGCAGATACACAAGCAACTATGGAAGCTGCTCAAAATGCTTTAGCAAGTGGTGACTATGAAACAGCAATGTATCTAATACAAAATATGAGTGGTAAAGATAAAATTAAATCAGTTGTAGATATAGACCCAGATACAGGCGAAGTTAAAAGAGATGCTTATGGTGTACCTATGACAAAAGATTTTACAGGACATTTTGAACAAGGTCTTGGAGCTATTATGAGTGGTACTGCAAGTTATCCAGAAATATATAACTTTCAAAATTATTTAGAACAAAATGGAGTTGTACCAAAAGATTATTTTTTAACAACACAAGGTCAATACAGTCCTGATTTAGTTACAACAATACAACAAATTACAGATTATATTGACAATTACTATTATGTAGTACCTGGCACAGAAGAATATAAAGAAGTTCAAGCATTGGATGATATTGTATTCTTTTCAGACCAAGACATGGAATCTGAAAAAGCTCAGATGGATAGAAAACTATTTAACTGGGGATTAGAAAAATTTATTGAAGATACAAAGCAAATAGAAAAAGCTACTCAAGATAAACAAGATGAAGCTATTATGCAACAGTTATTTGAAAGAGCTACACAAGAATATCCTGATGAAGAAAGTCTTATTGAGTTAATGACCGATACTGCTGCTGAAGCAATAGGTCGGCAATTAACTGAAAAAGAATTAGATAACTTATCTGTAAGTTTTGGTAAAAAATATTCTGCACAAATAATGGATGCTTTTAATGCATCTAAAGAATTTGATATAAATAACATATTTACAGATTATTTAGAAGGAACAAATATAAAACGTTCTGATGTACAAATGGGTGGATATATGCCTACAGAACGTAGACTAGATGCTGATATGTTTAAAGCTTATAAGTCACCTTCTGAAATTGTACAAGAAGATATTGAAACAAAATATGCTACAGAAGCATCTGCTTATGAAAAAGGTTTAGAAAAGATAAAACAGCAAAAAGCTGTACTTCCATATTTGTTAAGGAATTTAAATGGCTAATCCAAAAGGCAGACCTAAAGTAAAAAATAAATGGGCTTGGATTGTTTCTGAGTCTGGAGTTATACCTGTAGAAGTTAGAAAACATCAAGGTGTATATAAAACTTTTATGTATGATACAGAAAAACAAAGAACTTCTTTTCTTAGAGAAGTTAAAACTCCTGTGTTTGATTCACTAGAAGAAGCTAATAAAAATGCTCCAACATTTGAAGGTTTTAAGGAAGATTTTCTTGGTGTAAAAGAAGGTGGACCTAGATTTTATAAAAGTAAATATGGATATGAATTATCACCTGACATGAAATTATCTATTGTAGAGTATAGATTTAATCCTGCTTCTGGAGCAAGAAAAGAAGGTTATAGACGTTATAGATACGATGATGGTGGACAAGCAACATTGGGTAGATTAGCACCTGGAGAGTTATTTGAATCTCCTGAACAAGGTATAGACGATTGGAATAGTAATTATTCAAATGGTAAATTAATTGATTGGCAAGCATTTGACGATGCACAAGCTGATTTAGCTGCTAGAGAACCATCTCCTGAAGAAGTAGAAAGATATTACAGACAGGATATGCCTGATATAGATGATTTTGAAGATAATTTTGATAAAGAAATTAAAAAATTAACTCAAGAACAAATAGATAACTATTATCAAAAAGGTATAACAGATGGTTTATCTAATGAACAAAGAGCGCATTTATATTTTAGTGCTTCAGATAATGATTATGCAGATATTATGGGAGCAGATGATTTTAAAGAATCTCCAGATTTACCTGATGCTAGATTAGAAGAACAAGGTTACACAGCAGGTGTTACAGAACGTACTCAGTCACCTTTTCCTAGTGGTGAAACAATACCTGAAGCACCAAATTTACCTGATGCTGGTTTAGAAGAACAAGGTTATAAAGCTGATGTAACAGATAGAAATATAATTAATGATATAGAAGTAAATAACAATATACCTAAAGGTTCTATATCTAAAATGGGATTAGCTTTAGACCCTATAGCAGAAGGATTAGAGTTTGCATTAAAAGGTATTGGATTAGGTTCAGTAGCTCAATGGTGGGTAAAAGCAGAAGCTGCAAACTTTCTTGCTGGATTAATTAGAGGTGCTGGTGCAGGTGCTGGTGTAGCACAATTAGGACAATCACAAGCTTTAATGGGTAAAGAAATTACTGGTGATTCAGATGCAATTATGAATGCTTTTGCACAAAACCTTAGTAGTCAAATGAAGTTGTCACCTTCATTGTGGATGGAAAACAAATATGCTGAAAGTAATTTAGGTAAAGGTGAAACACCTTCACAACAAGCTTTTGGATGGGTTAAAAATATGTTTGGAGCTAGTCAATGAGTAATGTAACTTATGGACCTAAGGGTTCACAGATAATAGAAATAGTAAATGAGCAAGGTAAACCTACTGGTAAATATTATATTGCTGCAGATAGAGGCGACACAACTATGATATTTGAAGTACCTGATGGTTGGAACTTAGACGAGTTAACTGACATAGAAGATAATCAATTAACTTCTCTTGATTTATTACAAGGATATAAAAACGAATTATATAAATCTAATCAAATGTTTAAAATTACAAATGAAGAATTAATATCTGGATTTGGTGGACCTGATGGAGATAGGTTTGTAATGATGAGTACTGATATATTTCAATTATCAAAAGATTTTGAAGATGTAGATAGTATTACAAGTTTTTTACAAGGATTAGATTCACTTAAAACATCTGCTTCTTATTGGAATGAACCTGTGTATTTAGATGCTATTAATGATTGGTATTTAAAATATGGTGCAGAAGGACTAGATGGGTTTTTTGGCTCTGAACAACAAGGTGAAGCATTAGGAAAATTAGGTATTTCTTTTGACCAATACAATCAGATTAATAAACAAATTAAAAATCCTATTGGCTATGAAGCAGATAGAGTAGATTACGAAGCTATTATACGACAAACAGTAGGTGATTTACAAGGTGTTTTACCTGAGTCTGCTATTAAATTTGCAGCTGATAAATGGGTATCTGGTACTTGGTCTAGAGAAAAAACAGCTAGACAAATTACAAAAGCTTTAGATGATAGTTATAGTTTAGAAGCATTAGATGCAGAATTTAGTAAAGCTTTAGAAGGTTTAGATATTACTAAATCAACCTTAAAAGAAGATGAAGCTCAAGTATTACTAGACACATACTTACCTGTTGAATTACATACTTTTTACAACATAGGAGAAATTGCTGGAAACTTACGTAACAATCCTGGATATAAAGCAACATTAATACAACAATTAAAAGATAAACGATTTGCTGCTTATCCCAATTTAGATAAAGATATTGTATGGAGTAACTATGTACAAAGTAAACAAGCAACAGTTAAATCTGTTTTAGGTATAGATGTTGATTCAGAAGACCCTATGATTAAAGCATTAGCAGGTTTAAATGACCAAAGTAAAGAGCTAGAATATTTAAGAAACATAGGAATGGACTCAGGAAATGCAACAGTTATGGCTGATTTTACAAAGAATTTTATGAAAGCTTTTGGAAGCGGAGTAGTTCCTAGTCAATCATTTGTGGAGAATCAATAATGCCAAGAATATATAGAAAAGATTTAGCAACTTATTATGATGTAACTGATGAAGAATATTATGTATCTTACAATGGCGGAGACCCATTAATTGATGCAGGTTACTCATTAGAACCTCAAACACCTGAAGCACAAGCAGAAGCATCTACTTCAACAAAAACATTTAGTGCAGAAAAAGGTATGCAAATAGCTAATACTTTATTTACTTTTATGCCTGAATCAGTTATGAAAGAGTTTGCAAATGCTTATGTCAAGTATGGTGATGCTGATATGTCATTAGGTGCTACAAGAAAAACAAAAGCTTATGAAAAAGAGTTTGGTTATTTAATGCGTGATGATGGAACTATGATAATGGATGAAATAACTGGATTATCTACAAAAGCTACTTATAAACAAACATTATCAGAAGTAGGTATTAATAATTTTGATGATTTTGAAGATGATTTAAATGAATTAGTTAGAGCAGAGGTATCTGGTGCAGAGTTTCAACAACGTATAGATACAGTATATTCTGGTGTTATAGACCAAATACCTGAAGTAGCAAAATTGTATGCAGATAGATATGGTATAGAAGCTGATGAAGCAACAATATTTGCTGGATTAATAAATCCTAAAGTAGAAGATAAAATACTTAAAGGTGAAATTCAAACATTGCAATTACAAGCACAAGCATCATCAAGAGGATTTACTACTACATTTAGTAGATTTGAAGAACTTAGAAAATTAGGATTAACAACACAACAAGCATCTCAGTTATATGAAAGTGCAGGTGGAATGATATCACAAGCACAAGGTATAGGTAGAGAATTAGATTTAGAAACACTTGAAGAAGCAACACTTGGCGACCAAAAAGCTTCACAAAGATTACAGCGTATTAATGCTGAGTTACTATCTACACAAGGTTTGACATTAGGGTCTGCAAAAAAAGGTAAACAAGTTACTGGACTTATAGTAGATTAGTGTATAATAGACATTAAGCGTTGCGTGGTCCGCTAATAGACCTGCACTCAGCTTTCAAAGCCTACGTAGAAAGCTCGTATTAAAAACCGTAGAGTAATGGACTTGCAAACTTATTGCTACCAGAGTTACAAGTCAAGTGTTAAGGTAGCACCGCAACAAGAATCCTATGGTCTTGTTTGAATGGTTTATACATAGTGGAGGTACTAATGGAAAATGAATTTGATGCACCAGAAAACGGTGTTAAGCAATTAAGAGAAGCTCTTGATAGAAAAGATGAGCAGAATAAAAAACTTGAGGCAGAATTAGCTTCTTATAAAGAAAAAGAAATTGATTCAGTCTTTGGTCAAATCGGTTTATCAACTGACAAAGGTTTCGGTAAAGCGCTAAAACAAGTGTATGATGGTCCTGTTAACGCAGAATCTATAACACAGTTTGCTAAAGATGAGTATGGTTTTGAACCAACAGGTCAAGTACAGGACGTAACACAACCTGAACCTGAACCAGTAGTACAAGACGATGCACGTGCTAGAGTAGCTGCACTTGATGCAAATTCGACATCTGTAATGCCTCAGGGACTAGATGAACAATTAGCTAATGTTATGAAGAATGGTACAGTCAAAGACCAACTTCGTGCAAAGTTAAACATCATGGACCAAGATAAAAAATAGTAACAATTAATACGGAAATATACGGAGGTATAAAATGGCAGGCATAAGCTTGACAGGAAATACAATTTATTCTCAGAATGTTAATAACTTTTCTGGGGAGCTATTCCGTGTAGGTGGTCAAAGAACACCATTTCTTAGTGCTACTGGAGGCCTTAATGGAGGAAAGGTTTTACAATCTACCTTCTGGCAAATCCAAGCATCAGACTCTCACACAGTCTCTTCTGAGCCTACTAAAGCTCAGGAAGGTGCAGCACCAACAGAATATCTTGGAAGAGATAGAGTTGCATACACAAACGTAACTCAGATTTTCCATAAAGGTGTAAAGATGACCTATACAGCAATGGCATCATTTCAAAACCAAAACCCATTCACATTGTCAGCAGCAGCAGTTGCGCAATCTGATGGTGATGGAACAGTAACTGCGGGAACAGAACTAGGACTTGCTAACAGCAACCCTATTGTTGATGAGTTCGCAGAACAAATGTCTTTAGCTCTTGAAAAAGTAGCTAGAGAAGTTGAGTGGTTCGCATTTAACGGTACATTCTCAGACGGAGCTAATGTAACTCCTGGAGCAGGTACTCGTGAAATGAGAGGACTCTCAGAATACATAGCATTAAATGCTAACGCTGATAACGCTACAGCTCCAACATTTGTTGGCGGTAACGTTTATTACAATGATACAGCTGGAGACGGCTCTGGAACAGACCAAGTTCTTTCTTGGGATACTATCGCAAATGCTTTAAAGAAGCTTTACGATGCACATGCTCCAATGCAACAACCAGTACTTTGCTTAAGCCCAGCACAATTGTTGGACCTTAACAAAGAACTTCTAGAAGGTAATGTCGGTATTACTGGCGCTATCTTACCTAGAGATAGAAGTATCGCAGGAATCGATATTGATTCAATAGTTACACCATTCGGAACAATCGGAATGATGGTTATTGACCCTAATATCATCCCAGCAAATACAGCGTTCATTCTTGACTTTGCATTCATACAACCAGTATTCACAAATATCCCAGGATATGGAACTGTGTTCGTAAGAGACATTGACCAAGATGACAGCGCTAAGATTGCAAAAGCTATCTACATGGAAATGGGATACGACTTCGGTCCTCCTTCATACCATATTAAGATATCTGACGTAGCTTAGTAAAAAAATATTGAAGATTTGGGGGGAATCCACCTTCCTCCCATTTCTTCTGCTATAGTAAGGACAATATGCAAATATCAAAACAAGTTTTAATTGACGTTTCAGAAGATGCAAGTAACTCTACTGGAGTAAAAACAGATGGTTTATTACTATCAGGTATAGTTTTTCCTACAGGAATGGTTGGTGCTAACGTAACATTTGATTTTTCATTTGATGGTACTGCTTGGAAAGATGTAGTAGAAACAGATAATACAGAAGTTAGTTATGTAGTATCTGCAGACAATGTAGTAAGAGTTGACCCTAGTGGTTGGGCTTTTGCATCATCAGGATTTTTAAGAGTTACATCAGACGGAACTGAAACAACAGACAAAGCAATACAGTTAATATTCAAATCTAGTTAGGAGTCATTGTGAGTAATACAATAGGCGACCTTGTAGACAGGGTATATAGAGAATATCTAGAACCACCAGAAAGTGTTGAATCTTATTCTTATTTAACTGGTGGTGTATCTGATTCAGCAACAACAATAGGTTATGCAAATGATATGTTTAGTGTTGAAGAAGAAGATGCATTAGATGCTGGTGCGATACTTGAAATAGGACAAGAACTTATGTTTTCTACTGCTCTTAACACTGTTACTAATGAAATAACAGTTACAAGAGGTGCTAGAGGTACAACTGCTGCAGCTCACTCTGCTGGAGATTTAATTAAAATAGCTCCTGCGTTTCCTCGTAAAAATGTATTTGATGCAGTAACAGACCAAATAGAAAACCTATACCCTACCCTATTTGCAGTAGAAACAAAGACTCTAACATCAGGTACTGGTTACAGGATAATAGGTACATACGGTAGTGATGTTGATAATAATAATTACTTAGTAGCACCTGTTAAAGCAATATCACAATTTACAGATTTTAGTACAGGTACAGATGAAACAGGACTTAAATTTATAGGTGTAGCCGTTGAAATGGTTGATTTACCAAACGGTTTTACCTGGACTGATGAAGATGGCGTAGAACGTACTAAGACTTATACAACAGGACCTCAAGTAGTACATGCATTACAATTTCAAGGTGTATCTTCTGGTTATGAAGTATTTGTAACATTCAAAAAAAAGTTTGTATCTCCTACATCAGAAACAGATACGCTTACAAGCGTAGGTTTAGAAAGTGAATATGAGCCAATTATTATGGCAGGTGTTGCTGCACAAATGGTTGCAGGTAAAGATATAAGTAAGATAGATGCAAATTACATAACTGAACAAATATCTGTATCTAATGCACCTATAGGTAGTTCTAATAGTATAAGAAACAGTTTGTTGCAATATCAAAATTTATTAATACAACAAGCTAGAAAAAATTTAAGAGCAAAATATCCAGAACCAGTAGTACTTAATAGTATTAATTATCCAACATAATGGCTAGAGTAGCTAACACCACAAGTATTAAAAATCCTAAACGATATGGATACGATATACAGTTAGATAATATTTATTTACGTACAGCTGTAGGTCCTGGTCGTGAAATGACTATACAATCTTCTGATGTACAAGCAGGACAAAATGTAAACGTTAAACAGAACCCTGAAGATTTTACTTCTAACTTAGGACGTATATATTCAAGAAATAAATTTGATGCAGGTCAAGGATTAGATACTGCACATAGAGCTGATGGTAAACCAGATGATGTAAATAGATTTTGGGATAGTAAAGGTATTGATGTATTTCACGGAGATGATGAAACTTCATATCATATACATTTGTTATATACAACTGCTGACAAAGGAATAAACTTTACTTCTACAAATAATTACATGACACAAACTACTAATGGAAATCTTTATGTAACAGATGCACAAACAGTTTATGAAAGCACTGATAACGGTGAAACTTGGACTGCTATGACAGGTACTGGTATTACTAAAGATATTACAGGTATAACTGCATTTGGTAACACAATATACATTACTGCTGCAACAGGTACAGCTACACATCAATTTGCACATTATGAACCAGGTGGACATGGTTGGGCAATACATAATACAGGATTTACTGGTGGATTAACAGGCGTATGGTTTGTTAAAAATACTTTGTTTGTTACTGGTAATGACGGTACTGCAGAATATGTATGGGAAGGTAACCCATTTGATGACAGTTGGGCATCTGATTTTGCAGCACCAGATGCAATAATAGAAGTAGAACCTACACATGAAATATCAGGAATAACTGATGGTGGTGCTGTAGTATTAGCAGCTAGTACTGATGGTAATATATATTCATTTAAATTGTCTAGTGGTGTGTTTGTTAATCAAGGACAAACAAAAATACCTTTTGAAGAAATACATTCTATTGCTGCTGCAGAAGGAATTATATTTTTTGGTACTAAAGAAATAGCTAGAGATGTAGGACGTTTTTATAGAGCAGAACTTGTTAATGCTGATGATTTATATGTACTTTCTAATAGACAATTAATAAAAGAATTTGTTGTTGATAGTGTAGATACAACACCACACGCTATGTTTGTTAGTCGTGATAGTGTGTTTATGGGTGTTAGAGAAGGAACTAATGAAGTAAATTTGTGGCGATATTATCTACCAACAGGTGGTTTTGCTAGAGATTTACAAACTGCAGGTAATAATTACGTTAATACAATTACACAAAGTGATGGTAAATTTATAATAACTGTGTCAGGTTCTGATGTATATAAAGAAACATCTACATATGAAAATGAAGGTTATTTAATATTATCTGCTGCAGATTTCTTTACTGCAGAAAGTAAACAATTTGTTGGTGCTGAACTATCAACTAATACATTACCTACAAATACACAAGTAGATTTACTTTACTCAACAAAGTTTGAAGATTTAGATAGCCCTGAAGCTGTAACATTTACTACAGCTATAGAACAAATATCAGGTGTTGGTGATGTTGAAAAACAAATAGCAGAAGTGTCAAGATATATTATTGGTAAAGTTGTGCTTAAAAGTACAGATGGTCTGTCAACTCCTAAAGTCAAATCAGTACAGTTTCGTGCATTAGCTAGACCTGAATTGGTAGTAGCACAGATACCTATAAACATATCTGACAGAGTAGAAAGACCAGGTAGAAAACCTATTAAAGTAAAAAGTCTTGGAGATACTTTGTATAATGCACTTAGAAGTAAAGAAGGTACATCAGTTACATTAGAAATATTTCAACCAGAAGAAATTATTCGTGGTGTAGTTGAACAAATAAGTTATCCAATACAATCTAATGATGTAGTTGGAAGTGACACACATTATGCTATCATTACAGTGCGTGGTACTAGACAACCATCTCTTGAAGATGTAACTTCTATTAACACAGTAGGTATTGCAGCTTATGGTATTATGAGATTTGGAGCATAAATGGCAGATATAGAAAGTCAAATAGTTAACTTTTATGAAAGTACTTTAGCTACTTTATTAGCTAGTGCTGCTACATCTGCAACAGTAGCATCAGCACCTACAACTAATGGAACTACAGTTATTAATGCTAGTTCAGGTAGTCCTATTTATTTAGTTATAGACCCAGATAACTCTGGTAATAGAGAGGTTGTATCAGTTACTACATCATTAGGAACTACATTATCTGCAATAACAAGAGATTTAGAAAATAGATATGGTGGTACTCCACCTGACCATCAAGTAGGTACAACAATTCGTTTAGCTGTATTAGCTGAACATTTTGAAGATATGAATGATAGGTTAGATACAGGTTTAGCTTCTTTAGCAACTGCAATTAGTACTTCAGATTTACAAGATGATGATACTTTTGCAAGTCCTGGTGCTGATAAAGTAGCTTCTTCTGAAAGTATTAAAGCGTATGCAGATACTAAATTACCTTTAGCAGGTGGTACTATGACAGGTGCTATAAATGCAAGTGACCAAGAAATATCAGCAGCAGTACTTAAAGACTATGCAGAAACAGATGTAGCTTTATCTTCATCATCAGGAGTTGTTGCTATAGATTTAGCTAATGGTAATACAGGTTCATTAACACTTACAGAAAATGTAACTGGTTTTGAATTTACAAATGTACCTACTAATGGTGTATCTTCTTTTACAGTTAAAGTAACACAAGATGCTTCTACTGCATACACAGTAGCTATCGATGATATAGATATAAATGCACCAACATTAACAGCACAGACAGCTAAAACAGCAGGTGCAGCTGGGTTTACTATGACAGCTACATTAAGTGCAGAAGATTTACTATTCTTTTTATTTTTTGACGCAGGAACACCTTATCTTACAGCAACACAGGAGATGAGTTAATGTCACTGTTATTAATGCTTAAAGAAGGTGGAAGTCTAGGCATTGATACTATTGGTAATAAACCTATAGATGAAGATATAAACATAACAGATGTACTTAAATTCATATTAGCTAGTGGTAGTGCAGACAATATTACAGTAGCTAACAACACTTTAAGTTTTACAGAATATGATGGTACAACAGATAATATTTCTACAATGGGGGGAATATTGAGTTTTACCAAGTATGATGGTACAGTAGATAATATAAATTTAATTAATTAAGGAAAAGCATGGCAGAATTTAGACCAGTACACGCAACAAATACAGGTGGGGATACAGATGGATTAGCAGAGTATTCTAATACAGATGGCTTACTTCTTCCTAACTACAATGAAAAAGTACAAGCAGTAACAAGCTCATCAGGAGTACTAGCTATAGATGTACTATCAGGAAATGTTGCAACTATTACCCTTACAGAAAGTATTACAGACATAGACTTTACAAATGTACCTGCCGCAGGTACTTGTGCAATTACATTAATTATTACACAAGATAGTTCATCATCATTTACTGTAGCTATAAATGCTATAACAGTTAATGGTGGAGGAGATTTAACAGCTAAGACTGCAGCAGCAGCAGGATATACAATGACAGCAACAGTTGATAAAACAGATGTAGTATCTTTGTTATTTGTTAATGCAGGAACACCATTACTTAACGCTATACAGGAGTTTTAAATGCCATTAGGTGCAGCAAGATTTGGACTTCTTGGAGGAGTTGCAGATTTAGGTAAATTAGAATTAATTGAAACTCAAAATATAACAACTGATAGCTTTGTTGATTTTACTTCTTTAGGAAGTTACAATGTTCATTTTTTAACTTTTAACAATCTTAAGTACACAACAGATAGTAGATTTCTTTCTTTAAAATTTTCTAATGATGGTGGCTCAACTTTTGAAGGTGGAACTAGCTATCAGTATGCAATGCAAAGAGGGGATAGTGGTGGAACTTTTGGAGAAAATAAAAGTACAGGAACTTCAATTATTTCATATTTAGCACCACCAGGAAATGCAACTAATGAAAAACAAAATGGTTATATTTACTTATATAATTTAGGGGATAGTTCTAAATACAGTTTTACTACATCACATAGTTTTGGTTTTGATACTTCAACTAATGCTGAATTTAGTTTTGGGAGTGGAGTTTACACAGTAGCTGAAACAATAAATGCTATAAGATTACAAGATAATAGTGGAAGTACAATAAATACAGCAGACATATCCCTATATGGAATTGCAGAAAGTTAGATTATGGCAGGAAGTTTAGAATTTATAAAATCAGTAGAGGTAACAACATCAGTTCTTAGTATTGATGTTACAGATTGTTTTAGTGCAGATTATGATGTTTATAAAATAACAACTAATGATTTTTCTACTGCAGGTGGTACTGGAACTGCATTATATGGTAGATATATTGATAGTGGTGGAAGTGTTATAAGTGCAAGTAATTATGATATTGCTTATTTAAATTTAAAATCTAATTTAGCTTTTGGGGAAAGTAGGTTTACTAATCAAACTTCTTTATTTTATCAATTTGGAGTAATAGACCAAAGCCCAGAAAGTGGTGGTGGAGTTGCTTATATATTTAATCCTTTTTCATCTAGCAGTTATACATTTTCTTTATCACAAACTGCAGGTAATCTTTCTGGTAATTTGCAGGGAACAAAACATATTGGTGTATTAAAACAAACTGCAAGTATGACAGGAATACAAATTTTTGATGGTAATGGTGCAAGACCTTTTGATGAGGGAAAAGTATCAGTATATGGAGTTAAATAATGGCAGGTAGCTTAATAAAAATAGATGAAGAAATAGTTACATCAGCAGTAGCAAGTGTAACTTTAACAGGTATTGATAGCACTTATGATGTGTATATGGTTGCTTATAATAATTGGAATGCAGTAAATGATAATGTAACTGGAAGAATAAGATTTACTGCTAGTGGCACTGCTAATACAACTGCTAATTATGATTTTGCTGCTAAGAATTTAGATGCAACTGGAACATTTGGGAATAGTTCAGCTACAAATATAACTTACTTTGATGTTACAAATTCTGGAACTGCAACAGGAGAAGTTGGTAATGCAATTTTATATTTATTTAATTTGAACAATGCTAGTGAATATTCTTTTATGACTATTGAAAGCACTACTAGAAATGCAAGTGGAACACTAAAAGGACATCAAGGTGGTGGGGTTTTAACTGTTACAGAAGCAAATGATGGTGTTGAGTTCTTTTTTGGTAGTGGAAACATAGCAAGTGGAACATTCACTTTATATGGTCTAGCTAAGTAAAAGTATGGTAAGATAGGAGAGATATGGCAACATTAGAAGAACTAACAACTGAAGCTACAGCAGAGATAGAAGCTGCTAAGCCAATGTACAAGCAAGTTAATAACGAAAGATTAGAGTTTACTGATGCTGATTATGCACAGTCTGTAACAGACTTGGCTAACAGTAAATGGGATGCTCAACAGTTTGGTTATATACAAGCTAGACAAGAAGCTTATGGTTCTATTGGCGACCAACTTGATATGCAGTATAAAGATTTGGTCAATGGTACAACTACATGGAAAGACCACATAGCTACAGTTAAATCAGACAATCCAAAACCTGCGTAAATAATCTGTTATAATCGTCCTTATGGATTTTATAATTGGATTTTTATTAGGGTATTTTTTAAAAGAAATTAGTTCTTATCTTAAAAGATTAAGCAAATGGGACTATGATAATTCCTATGATAAAGAATGGGACTGGATGTCGCATGAGGATTTACCATAAATGTCAAACAACAATGGCTATACCCAAAAGGAACTTCTCAATATGGTTATTGAACGACTAGATAAAATAGAAGATAAGTTAGATTCTAAATTAGACAAACAAGAATTTTATAAAGTATTAGGATTACTGGTAGCAGTAGGTGGTGTTGTTGTTGCTGCCATAATGTAGGAGAACAATGGCAACATTAAAGATAGACACAAAGACTATAGCACCTGTAATCTTTACAATATTAATCAGTGCATTTGGTTGGGTATTCAACTCAATAGAAGAAATTAAATCACATCAGAATGCTTGTGATGCTATGGTTATGGAAATAAATAGTGAACTAGATATGTTAGAAAGTAACTTTACTGAATTACTTTTTAAATTAAATGGTTAAAGTAATATATACAGTAAGTAATTTTATTATTTATATAATATCACTATACTTAGTACGTAAAGAAACTAGGAGATACAATGGCACACGAAACTAGAAAAAAAAATTTACTTAAAAAACACAGATTAAGTGGTGTTAATAAACCTAAACGTACACCTAATCATCCTACTAAATCACATGTAGTATTAGCACAAGAAGGACATACCCTTAAACTAATTAGATTTGGTCAACAAGGTGTGTCTGGTGCAGGTAAAAACCCTAAATCAGCTAAAGAAAAAGCTAGAAAAAAATCTTTTAAAGCTAGGCATGCCTCTAATATTAAAAAAGGTAAGATGTCTGCAGCTTATTGGGCAGATAAGGTTAAGTGGTAATGGCTAAAAAAGTTACATGGCAGTGGGGAGGTAAAACTTATAGTGGTACTTTCATTAGAGAAACTAAAACACATATTTTTGCTAGAACTAAAAATGGAAAAATTAAACGTATCGTTAAAAAGAAAAAGAAATAATGCCGTTACCTGGTGCATATGTTAACAGAAGTAATACAGTTGGTGAGTATTGTAGTAATTGCAAACATTATTCTAATAACTATTGCATTACATTCAAAGAACAAGTAGCACCCTATGGTTGGTGTAAAGTATGGGAAAAAGTAGGAAATGAAATACGAAGTTCTTAGGATTAGTAGCGGTAAAGACTCTACATCAGGACTGTTGTTTGAGGTTAACCATAACAAACGTACATTTCTATGCTACACATTAGAAGATGAGCAAAGAGATGTAAAAGTCTGGGGTGAAACACGTATTCCTGCAGGTACATACAAGCTTAAACTACGTAAAGAAGGCGGATTTCATAACCGTTATTTATCTAGGTATGGTGCAGATTTTCATAAAGGCATGATATGGGTACAAGATGTACCAGGATTTGAGTGGATTTTATGGCATTCAGGTAACACAGATGAAAACACAGCTGGTTGTTTATTGTTAGGTAATTCACAAGAAAACAACATTGTGAAAAAAGATGGGTTTATTGGTGCTAGTCGTGATGCATATAAGTTTGTTTATCCTAGAGTACAATCTGCTATTGATTCTGGTTTAGATGTAGAAGTAACTTATATAGATTATGATGGAGATGTTAAAGAAATATCTAATAAAGCAACTGATGATGTCATACTTACAAATACAGTTATGGATAAATTATCAGAGATAAGTGGAGAGATTCAAGTAATGTCTGCTAAACTTGATGGCAGAAAGATAGATTAATGCCAAAGAAAAAAGAATATATACCAGGTACACCTCCAGGTTCACAAGGACCTAAGTTTGAAAATTTTGATACAGCTTATGAAGTAGACCAAATACAAAAAATGGCTACAGAATCTGATAGAGCTAACCTTGCTGATATTAATAAACAAATAGCTGCTGCAGATAAAGAGTTAGCACGACTTGCAGGACGTGTAGCTCCAGCACAAGGACGTTCAGCACAAAGCGTTGCTAAATCTGCAAATTATGAAAGTAAAGTAATAGATACTAAAAGGTTTCTTGAAAGTGAAAAAAAAGCTATTACAAAAGTATTACAAGAAAAAGAATCAAGTCTTCCTCAATCATATTCAAGTGCAGTAGAAGAAAAAAATATTGCTAAAAAAACTATTCAAGGACCTCCTCAAATAAAACAAGCACCAATAGTTGAAGGACCTAAGTACTCTGTTAAGTTTGATGTTATGGAATCTGTAACAATGGGTCTTGAACCTGCTCCTCCAAGTGAACCTGTAAAACCTAAACCTACACCTATAGGTAAAATTACAGCAAATAAAGAAACTGGTAAATTAAATTATCCTGAAATGAAAGTTGGTACAACTGCAACAGGTAAACCTATTATGGGTACAGGACCTGCTAGAGAATATTTATCAGAACGTATGCTTAAATCAGATGCAGATATTGCAATAGAACATAAAAAAGTAGGTGCTGATTATCAAGAAAGAGTAATTCAAGAACAAATTAAAATGGAAAAATTAGAATTTGATTTTGATGAAGGTGTTACTAGAAGTGTTAGTGGAGATGAATTTGAAAAAGTCTCTAGTCGAGAGATGTTTATTAGAAGTTCTGGTACAAAAGATAGAGTAATTGTTCCTGCTAATGAAGCTAATAAAGCTGCTGATATTAGAGCTGGAATGTCTATTGGTGACCGTGCAAAGTATGATGCTAAGATTGCAAGAGATAAAGCTATACAAGCTAAAGGTAAAGCAAGACAAGTCTTACAAGATGCTGAGATTCGTAAACGTGGCAATAAACAATTAACTGGTACTGGTTTAAAAACTTTTGAAGTTTCTAGTAAAGGAAGCGATTTAGGTAAACAATTTTCTGCATTAAATGCTACTTTTAAAACAGGTCCTTATGCTGGTAAAACAATAGAGCAAGTATGGCAATCAGATATTAAAAAATCTGGTAAAGGTCAAAGACCAGGAGTAGGTAGTATTTTAAGAGAAGGAGATATTGCACAAAGTAAAGCTGAATATCAAAAATTATGGAATGAATGGGCTAAACAAAACCCTTCTAAAATGAAAGAATTAGAATCTGTTGTTAAAAGAGGTTATGTACTTACTGATTCTTTTGCTGGTGACCCTTCTAAAACAGTTAATCAAGCAGAAGCTTTAACTAATCTTACAAAATCAGTTAAACCTAATACAATGATAGGAACACCATTTAAAGTTACTCCTCCTAAATCTAAAATAAAAGATAAACCTAAATCATCTGGTTCATTTGAAATTTCTAGTGCTGCTAGAGCTGCAGCTGCTGCTAAAGTAGCTAAAGCTATGAAGAACTTAGGTGGTAAAACAAATGTATTAAACATACCTATTATGACAAAAGGTTCAGCAGATAAAATATTTAAAGATTTTTTTGGTAAACAGGACTATAGTAGTTAGTGTTTATTAAAGATAAAAGAAGACGTAACCAAGATGGTACATTTAAAAAAGATGTTCGGTGGACACCCTGGTCAGAAGCATGGAGTTATAAGATGAGCCAAGAATACAAAGATGTATTAAGTAAAACAGTATGGACATTTGTAGAAGCTTTTATATCAGCATTAACTGTTGCACCTTTAGTAGGTGTTGACGCTAACGCTGTACAATTAGCCGCCTTATCTGGTGGAGCTGCTGCGTTAGTAGTTGTAAAAGAGTTTGCTAAAAAACAAATCGGTCCTAAAGCAAAACCAGCGAGTAAATAATATGGCTGGTAATATTAAACGTATAGTTGGTGCAGGTTTAGGTGGAATCCGTGGTGATAGCATGTCATTAAATCAAACAGAAAATTATGCACGTAAAACAACTAAAGGTTATGTTGGTGCAAAAGCATTAACTTTAATAGGTGCTTATGACTATGGTAAAAAATTTGCAAATCGTCAAAAACGTACAAAACCTATACATAAAAAACCTGACCTTAAAACATGGGAAGATAGAAACCGTGCTAATCAAGGTACTAAATTAAATCCATAATGCAGTTACCTTATTCAGTTCCAGATTATAAAGGCACAGGTAAAAAAGAAGCTGAGTCACGTATGGACCAAGCATTTGCTTTATCTAGTATGTTTAACAAAAAAAGAGTTATGTATCTTAAAAAAGCTAAACAAGCTACCGAAGAAGGTAAATACAAATACGCTGAAGCAATGTTAACTAAAGCTAGTCTTTCTGAAAAAGATGCTATGAGATTTGGTGTATCAGGTATAGGTTATAGTAGACGTTCTAAGTCTAAGTAACACCTGACCATCTATTTAAATAACCCTGTAATAACTCTCTATAAGCTACTTTAGTACCCATAGACTGTCGTCCATCATATATATCATGATGCCATTTACATAGTACAGCTGTATTATCTACATTATATTTGCGTGCTTTGTTGCCACCCATACCTATATCTTTTATATGAGCTAACTCTAACCATTTATTACTGTCACAATTTGCCCACTCACACGCGTTTCCAGCCCTTTTAAAAGCCTCTTCTCGTATTTGTGCTATATCATCCATTGATATTATACATAGTATATTTAAGTGTAATTTCTTCGTTAGCTTTAATAGGACGTAAAGGAAACAAATGATTAACATAAGTACCATGCATACGTCTTACTTCACAGTTAGGATTGTCGCTATGGTTTATGAATCCTCCTAAAGGTGTACGTATTACCTGTCCTTTATCATCCATAAACACATGCGTTACACCTATACTTGTCTCTAAATCACGTATAGCTTTAAGTGTAAACAGACCTAAACCTTCTATTTTGCTAGGTTGTATAGTTAAATATTTAGGTAAAGGTCTGTATGTTGGTGCATTATCCATAAATTGTAAAGTATTTTCCTGTTGGGAAGTCCCAAGACTTTAATACGTCTATCCAACGTACTTTATTTTCGTTAAGTCCCCACTTACCTTCGTATATTGCATTAGATACATACATAAATAGCTGTGTACTACACTTACCATTGACTGTACCTACTGCTTGTGGTAGGTCTAATAATTGCTGCATGTAACGTAACGTACTGTCTGTTACTGCACCTGTATCTATGCCTCTAGCTGTCATTAAATCATCTGGTGCATGCTCACCGTTAGCTACAGTAACTCTTTTAGGTGCTTTTTTAGCAATATTTTTTAAGTTATGTGTTGCTTTAATGTCTATAGTTAATGTTTCTCTGTCAACTGTATAAGAAATCCAGACTTCTTTATCGTCTTTAGTTAAACCTAGAAACCTTTTACCTCCAAATGTATCTAGTGTAGAAGCTAACTCTCTTAACTTTGCAGCTGTTTCTCTGTGTTTAAACCTAGCTTTTAACTCACCATCAGTTGTAACTGCAGATGCATCACGCATTTTTTTACTGTAATCTGTAAAACTATTTTTCATTCTTCTTCTCCTAACTGTGCAAGATGCCAATTGTAATCATTAACAAACTTGTCCATTAATACCCTAAGACTTATTGTGTCAGGTGCTACATTGAAGGTATCGCTACCACATGCTTTGCTAAACTGTTGCGCCCATACTTTCATAAACTTAGGACTGTTAAATATATTTATTTTATTTATATCTATTGATTGTTTCTTTTTAGCCATTTGAATCCTCAAAATAATTTTTATGACAATCGTCACATTTATGCATCCAACCTATGTCTGTAATGTATGCTTTCTTACAGTCTTCACATTGGAAGTTATAAATTTCTGATACGCCATTTTTTCTATCGTCTAATATTTTTTTGTTTGTGTAATAACTGAATTGCTCGTTATTCATTAGTTCCTTTCCAACAATGTTTACTACTGTTCCAGTGATGCCAGCCATCATTGTAGACTAGCCAAGCTGCGTATCTTGTAGCAACTTCTGGATTTGTTCTATCACCTATTATACCAAGCTTAGATTTTAACCAAGTCCAGGTATTGTCATTGAATTGCCAGAGTCCAACGTCATTCGTACCGTCAGTGTTTTGTCCCACAACTGCAGGCCTTCCACTGCTTTCACAGTAAATAACCTTTAAGGCACGAACAACGTCTTCATCTTTAAAATAACTTTGTATTGTGGGTAACCATTGTTCCACACTGTACACCATATACTTTGTTTCTCGGCACTCACGATACTCAGTTAAACTATCGGGTGTAAGTAAAATAGGAAACAAACACCCGACTAATATTTCTATCATTAGCTAATGGTAGTTTTAGTAGGTAACTTAGTACAGTAATAACTGACAAGTCCCTTAGTCTTAGTAGGCAGTGTAGTTATTTCATAACCTTCTGCTCTTAAATTAAACAGTATCCCGCCAAATCTGTGGCAGTATAACTCTGTTACAAACTCCCAGTTAGTTATAGGGTCTGAGTTCATAAACTCTTCTAATGCCCAAGCTACTAACTGTGTTTTGCTTTTAATATAAGAGGGTATACTTACTCCTCTAAATGTATTAGGTATCATAGTTATCCTTTCTTATTTTTCTTTCTAAGACCACGATATTGGTCTTTCTTTTTAGATTTAGCAGCTCTACGCTGTTGACGATTCGCCATCTAAATTCCACTCCTTAGGTAGGTCTGAGTTATCAAGCCACCAAGACTTACGCCATTTACCACTATGTCCTCCGCATATTACGGGGTCATTAGTGCTGCAGGTAAAGTCTGGACTTTTCTCTGACCGTTTACTATTACGATTATCGTACACCATCTGTCCACAGAATGGGCATTTAAGGTCGTCACGATATTTATTTTGTTGTTCCATCTTTTTAACAACTCCTCCCAGCATGTCACCAGCTGCTTGTACACCTGGCTCTGTGCTATCATTTACTTCAAGTCCTACAGCATTAAGCTTTTCCTCTATTGACATAGTATCAAAAGATTCTTGCGTAACAACAGTAGGCATATCAACAAGTTTTTCTATGTAATTAAAATACATATCTAACTGTTCATCTGTCCATGTTGTTTTGTCTGCAGGTAACTTCTTTAGTTGTGCATACTGATTTGCAGAACCGAGTATCTTGTTAAGAGTCTCTGGT